>ENA-UOJM01000012-UOJM01000012.1-human-gut-metagenome-genome-assembly--contig:-P116-NODE-12-length-287955-cov-24.772084_pt1 | contig 287955 bp, 216 predicted proteins | sample MGYA00242349_ERZ723896 | MGnify/ENA metagenome assembly ERZ723896 | reverse complement strand
AACATAATGGGACAATGACCATAAATTCAGAAAATGAAGAATGGTCATTGTCCCTGACAATTCCACTAGCCCATCAAGTTAAGCTAATGTTTTCCCCCACAGAAAAACTCTAGAAATGGAGGGCAAGGCACAATTTGTTCTCTGGTGTTGCCGCGATGTTTTCTGGAAACATCAATTGTGATATAACCATGGCTGGTTTGTCGGCATCTTTGCATGCTTATATTTTTGATTGACGACATTACACGGAGAAACGACGTCATACCGTGTGTAATCGAATTCGTATCCAGCTGCACCAAGTTGAACCCATTTTGTGGTATTTGATGTGTTTGTCCAACTCCATCCCTGACTTTCAGAGACAGTCTGTGAGGTTGATAGACTCGATTGCACATGTGCCTTAACATATGAGGAAAATTCAGCATCCACTCCGCCTGTAACACTCCCAGTGACCGTTGTAGTTTTGGCTTTTGTTACAGTGTATGTCCCACCAGGCGAAAGCCAATTTTTAGGTAGAGAACCTGCCATGAATATGCGGCCTTTGTTAGAGACAGACTGATGATGTCCAATTTCGGGACAAGACATAGGCGCAACGTCAGTATTTTGCTCAGCCTGCGCAGGAATCGAGAGAGATGCCATAGAGGCAGCCAACAAAATACTAGTAATTACTGCAACTACTTTATTTCGCTTATTCATGATGGTTTTCCTTTACTTCATATACGGAAACAACAAGATCCGTATTGCCGATATTGATAATGGACAATGAGGTGGCGCTAGGGAAATTCTTCGCCGGAAGAGAGACTGTTTCCACTCCATTAGAAGTACAGGATTCCCTAGTGGTTACAGTGTGCGGCTGTCCATCTTTGTAGAGGACAAGTGAGTAAGGAGCCTGCTCCTTCTGTTTGCACATGGAAACGACATAATACATATTGTTTTCGTCGACCTTTTTGGCAAATGGAATAGCATCATCGCCGTGCACGGATTTCGCGCCCAGCTTGTTTACTAGAACCAGTTTGTCTGAGTTATTGAGATCGTCGGCGGCAATACGGTCCAAAGCGTCCACAGTAAACGCTTTATACGCTTGCTCCGCTGCATCATCGTTCTTACTGCTGCTCTGGGCAGCGTCTCCTTCAGAGATTTCGTGTACGGAATTTGCACAACCGACGCATGAGCACAGCAACAAAGCCGACAACAAACAACAGGCACTTCTTCGCATCACTTCATTCATGAGACACCTCCATTGGTTTCTCCAGCGAAAACAGCTAAGAACTTCTATGCGAACAGAATATGGCACTGATGCATAAAACGCCACGCATCGTTGTCGCACGAATGGCTATCGTTCATTGCACGCATTAGACTAATGCATGGGCTAGTGGAAGAGACTCTATGCGGAGTTGGGGAATGTGACGAGATGACGATTGATTCCATCCATGCGATTGCGGCGCTATGCGTCGGCATCGTGCTTATTGCGCTGTCTTGGCTGCTTCCACGGGATTCAGGGGAATATGTACGATGCACGCAATGCCTCAAGTACCGTCAGGCATGCAACTCCATCTGCCCCGCGTGTCTTACGCCCGATTCCCCAACATCCAGCGCGCCGCAATATGCATACATCCTCGCCACGCGCACACGGGGCATGCATATTCAGCTTCTGCTTGCAGTCGGCGAATTCCTCATCTGCGTGGCGCAATGCGCATTACCTTGTCTGATCATCAAAAACATCGTCGACAATGCCGGTCTGCCAACGGCTTATGGCATTGATCAGAACATCAAAATCGCGTTTGTTCTTTTGCTCGTTCCAACTGTCGCCTGCTGGTATGCGTTCCTCGGTTCCGGGCTACGAGGGGAACAAAGCTATTCGCCCACACGCCCGATGGTATTCCGCCGTGGAACGCCATCCGTCGTCAAGGAGCTGCTTTCCGGTCTCTCATTTGCGATTGCACAACCTGCCTTATTATGGTTCGTGATCCGTCCCATGCTGGCCGTCAATGGCGCATCGGCACTCATGCTGGAAGATGGCAGGCCCCTGCTCGCATATGGCATCGGGACCGTCTGCTGCGTTGTCGCATTCGCGATTTCCTGCTGCGTGGCGCCTTGCACGTTCGGCACATTCCGGCACGTACCTCGTGGAGGATACGCCATCGACCAGGCAACCAACGCCGTGAAAGTCTCACATGAACCTTCCGGATTCAGTATTGCCAGCGTATTGGAAATAGCGCAAACACTATTCGACGATTGCCTTCGCTAGGAAACTGGCTCGCAATGCCGCTAACCAACTGTCAGCCTTGGATGGAATCATTCTTCTGCTAAAATGTATGTACAATATCTAACTTTTGTACATACAAGTGGATGAGGTTTCTGATGAGTGCATCAACGTTGACCATACGGATGGATGACGAACTCAAGCGTTCGGCCGCCGACGTGGCCGAATATTATGGCTTGGATCTCTCGTCAGTGGTGCGCGCCGTATTCAAGCAAATGGTGAATACCGGGCGCATCCCATTGACGTTCGCCCCCGAGGAGCCTAATGGCGAAAGCCTGAACGCCGCTGCCGAAGCGGACAGCTTCATGGCATCGGGCAAGACGGGGCGTTTTACCAACGGACACGACCTGCTCGAAGCGGCGATGCGCTGATGGGCCGGTTGACCGCCGACTTCGCGAAGGCCTTCAGCCGCGATCTGAAAAAGAACGCCAAACGGCGTAACTGGAACCTGACCGAGCTTGAAAAAGTCATCGATCTGGTAGTGGAGAACACCCCGGAAACGCTGGAGGAGCTGCACCGCCGCCACAACATGCACACCCTGTCCGGCAATTGGCGTGGACGGTACGAATGCCATGTCGCCAATGCCGGGGACTGGCTGGTGATCTGGTCATCGAACGATTCGGTCGCGTTCTTCGAACGTACCGGCAGCCACGACGAATTATTCCGGTAAACCGACGCTGAGCGAATCGCCAGCGTCGGTTTTGCACATTCCGTACCGCCAAACCGACGCCTACAAGCCTCTCACCATCAGTTTGCCCGACTGGGACTACTCGAGCTGTTCGGAGAGCTCCATCCATTCCATTTCGAGGGATTCAGACTCGTCCGTGACGGACTGCAACTGCTCGTTGAGCTTGCCCAGCCCCTCGTAATCGCTTGGGTCGTGCGCGGCCATCTGCGCTTCCAAATCGGCCTTCTGCTCCTCCAGCTTGGCCAGCTTGCGCTCGATGGCGGAAACGCGCTTCGACGCGTCGTGGAACGCCTTGCCGGTGAGCTTCGGCGTGGAAGCCGACGACGAATCGCCAGTGGAAGGTGAGGAAGCTGTGCCACCTACGGAAGGCGCGGTCGTAGCGGAATCGCCAGCATCGCCATTCTTCCGCGTTTTGCAGTTCTTGCCGGACTTCTCGTCGGCGAACGGATCCTTGCCGTTCTTGATGGCCTCGGTCATGTCGAGATAATCCTGCACGCCGCCGGGCAGATGGCGGATCTTGCCGCCGATCAGCGCGAACTGCTGGTCGGTGACGCGTTCGAGCAGGTAGCGGTCGTGGGAGACGACGATCAGCGTGCCCGGCCAAGTGTCGAGCAGATCCTCCATCACGGCGAGCATGTCGGTGTCGAGGTCGTTGCCCGGCTCGTCCATGATGAGCACGTTCGGCTCGTCGAGCAGGATGAGCAGCAGCTGCATGCGGCGCTTCTGCCCGCCCGAGAGGTCCTTGATCGGCGTCATGAGCTGTGCGGATTCGAAGCCGAGACGCTCCATCATCTGCCCCGGCGTGGTCTCCTTGCCGTCCACGATGTAGCTCGGCTTGTAGCGGCTCAGCACTTCCTTGATCTTGTATTTGCCGAGCTTCTCCAGCTCGTCGAGGCGCTGCGAAAGCACCGCGAACTTCACGGTCTTGCCGATGTTCACATGGCCGGCGGTCGGGGTGATCGTGCCGTCGAGGATCTTCAGCAGCGTCGATTTGCCGGCACCGTTCGCGCCGACGATGCCGAAGCGGTCGCCCGGGCCGATCAGCCACGTCACGTCGTCGAGGATCTTACGGCCGGTCACGGTGACCTTCCGCGCCGCGGATGTCACTTCCGCCGCTTCCGTTTCGTCGGAATTTTCTTGTGATGCTTGCGATTGCGCCTGCTGTTGCGCGTCCTGTTCCGCCTGCGCCGCCGCCTGCCGCGCTTCCGGCACACCGGCGTCCACCAATCGCGGATCGGTCAAATCGTCGACGGCGACTTCGACGCTGCCGTGCGCCTGCGGTTCGGCGTACATCGCCGGCACCACGTCCACGCGGGAGGCCGACGCCTCCATTTCGGCGACGTCCGGATCAATCGCGTCGATGTCCGCCTCGCCTTGCGTATGTTCGAAAATCTGCGTCACGTCGATCAGATCGACCACCTGCTTGCCCAAGCGTGAGGTGGCCATTTGTTTCAGTTCCAAGGTGTTGCGCACCGGCGGCACGTCGGCGATGAGCTCACGCGCCGCCTTGACGTGGAACTTCTGCTTGGTGGAACGGGCGCGGGCGCCACGGGTCAGCCAGGCAAGCTCCTTGCGCGCCAGGTTGCGGCGCTTCGTCTCGCGCACGTCGGCCTGACGATCGCGCTCCACACGCTGCAGCATATACGCGGAGTATCCGCCTTCGAACGGGTCGATCACGCCGTCGTGGACCTCCCACATCGATTCGCATACCTCATCGAGGAACCAACGGTCGTGGGTGACGAGCAGCAGCGCGCCCTGGCCGGACGGCCAACGGTTCTTCAGATGTTCGGCGAGCCAGTGGATGGTCACCACGTCCAAATGGTTCGTGGGCTCGTCAAGCGCGAGAATGTCCCAGTCCTTGAGCAGCAGGCGGGCAAGGTCGGCGCGGCGGCGCTGACCGCCGGACAGCGAGCCGATTTTCGCGTCCAGGCTGATGCCGCCGAGCAGCGCTTCGACGATTTCACGCGATTTGGTTTCCGCGGCCCACTCGTAATCTTCTCGCCCTTCCAACGCGGCTTCGCGCACCGTGGCGTTGTCGTCGAGCGGGTCACGCTGGTCGAGCATGCCGAACGTCAGTCCATTGCGCATGGTCACGCGACCGGAATCCGGCTCCTGCGTGCCTTTGAACAGGTGCAGCAGCGTGGATTTGCCGTCGCCGTTCTTGCCGACGATGCCGATGCGGTCGCCTTCGAAAACGCCCTGCGTCACATCGGTGAAAATATTCTTGGTCGCGAAAGCGAGCGAAACGTGTTCAAGTCCCAAATCATAAGTCGGCATAACTCACCAATGTAGCGCGTCGGCGGAACACCGCCTCCCGCACACGTATTTGGGGCTTGCTCACCAGCTGCATGATGCGAAACGTAGACAGGAGACCTTGGAATGTAGGCAACGAAAACGCCCTAGAAGATTCCGTAGGTGGTTTTCCGCTTCCGTAGGTGGTTGTCTTCGGATACCGCACGAAGAAAAGCCTTAAATTCAGCCTTTCCGAAACACTGGTCCATCACCCAACCACCTACGGAACTCAGGAACCACCTACGGAAGGCACTCAGCTGGCGATTCAGTGGGACGTGTAGCGGGCAGAACGCTTATCAGCGCTCCAACGTTGCGGCATAGGTGCTGCACCGGGCCGCGAATCCGGAGAAAACCTGATCGGCCATCGGCTGCAGCTGCGGATTGTATTCGGCGAAGGCGTCACGTAGCTGCGATTTCGAACCGCCGGCGGCCTTCAAATCCTTCACCATGCACGGCTCGTCCAGCCACTCGTCCAACAACGTGGGGGTGACCTCCAAGTGGAACTGCAATCCCAATGCCGAACCGAAACGGAACGCCTGGTTCTTGGTCTTCTCGCTGCGCGCCAGCGGCGTCGCACCTTCCGGCAGCGTCACCACGTCGTTATGCCAATGCAGCACGTCAAGCGTCTTGTTCCACATGGAGAAGAAGTCGTGCTTGTCGATGCGCTTGATCGGCGCGAACCCGATTTCCGGCGCATCGCCGCTTTTGAGCTTCGCGCCCAGCGCGGTGGCGATGATCTGATGGCCCAGGCACACGCCCAGTACCGGCTTGCCGACGCTGACTGCCGCCCGTGCGAGCTTGCCTTCCGCTTTGAGTCCCGGATATTTGTCGAAGTCGAGCGCGCCCATCGGCCCGCCCATGATCACCACGCCGGAAATCTCTTTGAAATCAGGCAGATCCGGCTTCTTTTCCTTCGCGACGTTCGCGATTTCGTACGACATACCCAAGTCGTCCAAGCTATCCAAAATGCGCCCCGGTTTCTCCCACGGGACATGTTGAAGAATCAGCACTTTCGATTGCGTCATACAACCATTGTTACATCACCTACGTAAACGGCAAACACATTTCGTCCACAAATTTCGATTCGATCGGCGCGAATATGTTCGTAAACCCGCGTGTGGAAGCACCGGCGAACCTGCGAACAAACATGCGGATTGTGCTTGCCAACAACTTACGGACGCAACGCCGGCCATGTCCGATTCTGGCAATATTCTCGTGACTATGACAAACACGCAGGAACCGCAGAATACCAACACTTCCGGCGCTCTTGCGGTGGCGAAGGCCGCCGCGGGGCTGAAGCTGTACGACACCGCATCGCACGCCGTGTCGTCCTTCACGCCGATCAAACCAGGTCAGGTCGGTATCTACGTGTGTGGCGCCACCGTGCAAAGCTCACCGCATATCGGCCACATCCGCGCCGCCGTCGCGTTCGACGTGGTGCGCCGCTGGTTCGAGCGACTGGGCTACAATGTGACGTTCGTGCGCAATGTCACCGACATCGACGACAAGATCCTCGACAAGGCCGCCGCCGCGGGCCAGCAGTGGTGGGAGCGCGCGTATATCTACGAACGCGAGTTCACCGAGGCGTACAGCAAGCTTGGCGTGGAGCCGCCGACGTACGAGCCGCGCGCCACCGGCCACATGATCGACATGATCGACCTCATCAAGAAGATCATCGACAACGGCCACGCTTATGTGGTGCGTGACGCGGACGGCAACCCGACCGGCAACGTCTACTTCGACGTGGCGAGCTGGCCGCATTACGGCGAGCTGACGCACCAGAAGCAGACCGCGGTTTCCGACGCGGCTTCCGAAGTGACCGACGCGATGGGACCGTCCGTGGACAACGCGGGCAACGACAAGTACAATCCGGTCGACCCTGCCGACATGTCCCCCGACAAGCATGATCCGCGCGATTTCGCGCTGTGGAAGGCGCCGAAGGATTCCGATCCGCTCGACGCGCGCTGGAATACCCCGTTCGGCACGGGCCGTCCGGGCTGGCATATCGAATGCTCCGCGATGAGCCACCGTTACCTGAAGGACATGTTCGACATTCACGGCGGCGGTCTTGATCTGCGATTCCCGCACCACGAGAACGAGATGGCGCAGACGCGCGCCGCCGGTTACGATTCGGCCGCGCGCTGGATGCATTCCGCCTGGGTCACCGCGAAGGGCGAGAAGATGTCGAAGTCGCTCGGCAACGGCCTGTCCGTGCCGGCGGTGCTGGCCGAGCATTCCGCTTGGGTGGTGCGTTACGCCCTCGGTTCCGTGCAGTACCGTTCCATGCTGGAATGGTCCGACCAGACGCTTGCCGAGGCGCAGTCCGCGTACGACCGCGTGGCGAACTTCATCGAGCGCGCGGGCGCTGCCGTCGGCGAACAGCCGTCACGAGAAGAGATTATGGCGATTTCCGCCGACGCGCTTCCCGCCGATTTCGTTGCCGCGATGAACGACGACATCAACGTTTCGGGCGCTTCCGCCGCGATTTTCACGGCGATCCGTTCCGGCAACACGTTGCTGTCGAAGCTGGCCGACCGCGCCGATTCGGACGTGGCGAAGGCCGAGGTTCGCGAGGCGCTGGTGAACGTGCGTGCGATGCTCGACACGTTGGGCTTGGATTCGCTGGCGGAGCCGTGGGTTTCCGACGGTGCCGCAGGTGGTGCGGCTGGTGCCGGAGCCGATTCCGCCGAGCATGACGCGCTCGACAAGCTGGTTTCCGAACAGCTTGCGGAACGTGCCGAAGCGCGCAAGGCCAAGGATTTCGCACGTGCCGACGCGATCCGTGACGCGCTGGGCGCGGCCGGCATCGCCATCGAGGACGGTCCGCAAGGCTCCACTTGGTCGCTGAAGTAGGCAATCGCACCCATTTCATCCGCTATCCGCGTGAAACGCTAGACTGAGAAACATTATGGCAGCATTTAGTTCTTTGACAGACCGGCTCTCGAATGCGTTCAAGCATCTGAAGAGCAAGGGCAAGCTTTCCGAGGCTGATATCGACGGTACCATCCGCGAGATCCGCCGCGCGCTGCTCGACGCCGATGTGGCGCTCGACGTGGTGCGTTCCTTCACCAGCCGCATCCGCGAACGCGCGCTCGGCACCGAGGTTTCCGAAGCGCTCAACCCGGCGCAGCAAGTGGTGAAAATCGTCAACGAGGAACTCACCGCGGTGCTTGGCGCCGGCGTGGACCGCCCGTTGAACTTCGCAAAGAATCCGCCGACGATCATCATGCTCGCCGGCCTTCAGGGCGCCGGCAAGACCACGTTGGCCGGCAAGTTGGGCTATTGGCTGAAGGATTCCGGCCACACCCCACTGTTGGTCGCGGCCGATTTGCAGCGTCCGAACGCGGTGACGCAGCTGCAAGTGGTCGGCGAGCGTGCCGGCGTTCCGGTGTATGCACCGGAGAAGGGCGTGCAGTCCGACGGCGGCGAAGCGGTCGTCTCCCCCGGCCAGACCACCGGCGATCCGGTGAAGGTCGCCCGTGACGCGGTCGAGCTTGCCAAGCAGAAGCTGTATGACACGGTGATCATCGATACCGCCGGTCGTCTCGGCGTCGACGAGGAGCTGATGAAGCAGGCCCGCGATATCCGCGACGCCGTGCAGCCGAACGAGATTCTGTTCGTCATCGACGCCATGATCGGTCAGGATGCCGTGCAGACCGCCAAGGCCTTCGATGAGGGTGTTGATTTCACCGGCGTTGTGCTGTCCAAGTTGGATGGTGACGCCCGCGGCGGCGCCGCGCTGTCCGTGGCCTCCGTCACCGGCAAGCCGATCCTGTTCGCCTCCACCGGCGAAGGATTGAAGGATTTCGAGATCTTCCATCCGGACCGTATGGCCTCCCGTATCCTCGACATGGGCGACATCCTCACCCTTATCGAGCAGGCGCAGAAGCAGTTCGACGAGGAGGAGGCCCGCAAGGCTGCCGTCAAGATTTCCGACGGCTCCTTCGGTCTTGACGATTTCCTCGACCAGCTCCAGCAGGTGCGCAAGCTTGGCCCGATGAAGAACCTGCTCGGCATGATTCCGGGCATGGCGGCCCACCGCAAGGAACTTGAGCAGTTCGATGAGAAGGAAATCGACCGCACGGAGGCCATCATCCGTTCGATGACTCCAGCCGAACGGCGTGATCCGAGCATCATCGATGGTTCCCGCCGCGCGCGTATCGCCTACGGTTCCGGCGTCACCGTCTCGCAGGTCAATGGATTGCTGCAGCGTTTCGAGCAGGCCGCGAAGATGATGCGGCGCATGAGCAACAAGGCCGGTGCCGGCATCCCCGGCTTCGGCGGTCCGGCCATGGGCGGCGGCAAAGGCAAGGGCAAAGGCAAGAAGAACAAGAAGAAGGGCGGCAAGTCCGGCAACCCGATGAAGCGCGAGGCCGAGGAGAAAGCATTGCGCGACAAGCTCGCCGGCAAGAATTCCGGTGGCTCTTCCAGCGGTTCCGCGTTCGCCAAGAAGCCGCAGAATCCGGCGCTTCCCGCCGGTCTGCAGGATATGATGGGCGATTCCGGCGAGCTGCCGCCGAACTTCGGTGGCGGACTGTCCGGTCTGCTGCATTAAGCGTCTGCTGCACTAAGCGTCTGCTGCACTAAGCCGCGATATGTGCGATTGCCGGCGATTACGACAACCGGCAATCGCAATACGGCATATATAACGAAACTGCCGACGTTGGAACATTTTCCAGCGTCGGCAGTTTCGTTATGCCAGCTTATTTTCGGCTTATTTCAACGTCAGCGTGGCGGCCAGAGCAAGATGATCGGTACCGTTGACCGTGAAGGAGCGCACGTCGGATGCGGTCAGACCGGCGGTGAACAAGATGTGGTCGAGGATGAGACGCGGCCACGGCAGCCACGATGGGAACGTGGCGCGGCGGCCCTTCGCCTCGGTCAACGCGGCGTCCTGGAAGCCGGCGTCAAGCAGCTTGCGGAAGCTCGGATGGTCGGTACCGGAGTTGAGGTCGCCCAATACGACGGTGATATCGCCCTGCTTCTGCGATGTGGCCAGCTCACCCAAGCCGATGATGCCGGCGGACCAGTCGCGGCAGCCGCGCATCGGCGATTTCGGATGGGCGGAAACGAAAGTGATGCCGCGCATCGCATCAATCGGGAAGCACACGCCAGGCACGTCGGCGGCGGGAATCACGGCGGTGATCGGCGACGTGTCGCTTGGCTCGATGCGAATCCAAATACCGTTGAAGCCGCCGTTGTCCGTATCTTTGTTCTCCCCTAACTGGCGGTACGGCAGCAAATCGGACAGGCCGGCCTCGTCCAAGGCCGCGACCAGATCGTCCGTCAATTCCTGCAGCGCGAGCACGGCGACGTCGTGTTCCTTGACGGCGCTGACGATTGCGGCCGCATTGGCACGACCGTACCGGCAGTTGAGCGTCATCACGCGGAAACGGCCGTGTTTCGCGGCTTCCGCGGCAGTCGACGTATGTGTTCCACAGGATGTTTCACGCTTTTTTGCGATGTTGTCGGCCACCATCTGCGCCGTGTTGATGGACGTGAGATTGTTGTTCCAATACGCGATTTTGCGCAGCAGCGAAGCGATGCACGCGATCGCCGCGACGATGGCGAGGGCGGTGTCATGCCGTACGACACCGGCAATCGCAATCGCCAATGTTGGAATCCACAACAGCGGTGTCAGCGCAATCAGATACGGCAACGGCAAGTGGCCGTCCCAACCGGCCGGCATTTCGCTCAGAGCGATCCACAACACGCATACCAGCAGTACGATCCACAACGCAACACTCATGCAAATCCCCTTGAAATGGCCATAATCAGGCGCACGAAAACCGCCAATGAACATATCCAGCATAGCGAGTTCGTCCGATTCGGGTGATTCGGACGCCCGAGACCGCCACAACACCTCACCAATGTCCGATTCTGGAGAAACGGCCATTCAGAATGCGCAAAACGCAAGCCGAGCGTCCGAGTCAACAGAAACGGACGCTCGGGAACGCATACGGGAACGCGTCCATACCCCACGGTTATAATTGCTCAGTTATTCGCGCGCGCGAGGCCCTCTACCAATCGCGTGACGTGAGGAACACGTGGGTTTCGGATTCCGTGCCCCACACAGAACACGAAACACACACCCCTAGTTACAAGGAGAGCCATTTTGGCAACCAAGATTCGTCTGAAGCGCATGGGTAAGAAGTTCTACGCGTTCTACCGCGTGGTGATCATGGATTCCCGTACCAAGCGTGATGGCCGCGCCATCGAAGAGATCGGTACCTACAACCCGAACACCCAGCCTTCGACCATCAACATCAACTCTGAGCGCGCTCAGTACTGGCTCGGCGTTGGCGCACAGCCGACCGAGCAGGTGCTGAACCTGCTGAAGATCACCGGTGACTGGCAGAAGTTCAAGGGTCTTGACGGTGCTGAAGGCACCCTGAAGACCGTTGAGGCTGGCCCGGATGCCGCCGCTCGCGTCGAGGCTGTCGAAGCCCAGGCCCAGAAGCTGAAGGCCGCCAAGTCCGAAGCTGACGCCAAGGCCAAGGCTGAGGCCGAAGCCGCCGCCACCGAGGAAGCTCCGGCTGAAGAGCCGGCTGCGGAAGCCGAGTGATCATGCTTGCCCAGGCTGTGGAACATCTGATCAAGAACATCGTCGATTTTCCCGATGATGTCTCGGTGAAGTCCCATGAGAATCCGCGCGGTGAACTCATTCGCGTGCGCGTGAACCCTGAGGATATCGGTCGCGTCATTGGACGCAGCGGACGCACGGCAAATGCGATTCGCACCGTGGTGCAGGCACTGTCCGACCACAAGGTGCGCGTCGACATCATGGACGTGCGCAGGTGAGATCCTAGCGTGGTGCGTGATATGCATTCCGACGACCCTCAACAGCTTGAGCTGCTGAGGGTCTGTCGTATCGGGCGTGCGCAGGGGCTCAAGGGCGAGGTCACCGTGCAGATCTTTACGGACGAACCGGAATACCGGTTCGCTCCCGGTGCTGTGTTGTATACGAAGGACGGCGAGGAAGAGTACGTGGTGGAAAGCTCCCGCACCTTCAAAAACCGTTGGATCATCAAATTCGAAGGCATCGACGACCGTGATGCGTCCGAAGCCGCCAATGGCGTGGTGCTGTATGGCGAAGCGGACGATCCGGAGGAGATGCTTGAAGCAGACGAGTGGTACCCGAAGGACCTGATCAGTCTTGAGGCGCGCCTTGCCGAGGGCAATACGCTGGGGCTTGCGCCCGGCACTGTGGTAGGCAAGGTGGTGGATGTGATTGAAGTGGCCCAGTGGCTGCTCAAGATCCGTCTGGCCAATCCCGTCAAGGACGCCGATGGCGTGGTGGTCGAGAACAGCGCGCTCGTGCCGTTCGTGGACGAGCTCGTGCCGGACATCGACCTCGAGGGCGGATATCTGACCCTCGACCCGCCGGGCGGACTCATTCCGGGGCTCTGATCCGCTGCTTTTTCAACAAGGCGCTGGCGATTATGCCGGCGCCTTTTTCGTACGCGCCGCGCTTGGCAGGCGTACCGGTATTGTGGAACATTATGAAGATCGATATCGTGTCCGTATTCCCGGAATATTTCGAAGTGCTCAACCTGAGCCTGCTCGGCAAGGCGCAGGAGAAGGGCCTGGTCGAAGTCACCGCGCACAACCTGCGCGACTGGACGCACGACGTGCACCATTCCGTGGATGATACTCCCGTCGGCGGCGGCGCGGGCATGGTGATGAAGCCTGAGGTGTGGAGCGAATGCCTCGACGAGCTGCTGCATCTTGAGCCGACCACGGTTACTTGCGATTCCACGGTTACTTGCGATTCCACGGCAGACGCAGACGACACGGCTTCCGCGGACGCGGCCGAACCGGCGGAATCGGCGACAGAAATCGCCGCAAATGCCGATACCGTTCCGGCGACCGACCGTCCGGTGCTGATTTTCCCGAATCCGTCCGCCCCCCTGTTCACCCAGCAGGACGCGACGGAGCTGAGCCACGCCAACCATCTGCTGTTCGGCTGCGGCCGTTACGAAGGCTACGACGCGCGTATTCCGCAGTATTACCGTGTGCAGGGCGTCGACGTGCGTGAATATTCGATCGGCGATTATGTGCTGAACGGCGGCGAGGTGGCCGTGTCGGTCATGTTGGAGGCCATCACCCGTCTGCTGCCCGGTTTCATGGGCAATGCGGCCTCGATCGTGGAGGAATCGTATACGGGAGAGAACGCCCTGCTGGAGCACCGCCAGTATACGAAGCCGGCCGATTGGCGCGGCATCAAGGTTCCGGACGTCCTGCTGTCCGGCGACCACGCGAAGGTCGACCGTTTCCGCCGCGATGAGGCGCTGGCGAAGACCAACGAGCTGCGTCCGGATCTCATCGAGGCGTTGGATTGTTCCAAGCTTGACAAGGCCGATCGCAAAACGCTGATGGCGTTGGGCTGGGAGGTTTCCGGCGCGCACCCACGGCAGCGCTGATTACGCACGATTGTTCACGTCGACGGAGGGCATGCAGGTCCACCGTCGACGTTTTTATTTGGAAAGCCCGGACGTCAGTCCGCGGATTCAACCGGCTCTGCCGGCTCGGCGGATTCGGCAGGTTCGATGTAATACACGGCGGTTTCGCCGTAATCACGCCGGTCGGTGATATCCCAGCCTTCGGGCGCGGTCGGCTCGTCGGAACGAGTGGAGCGTTCCAGCACGATCACCGTGCCCTCGCCAGTCAGTTCGCCGGACTCACGGCCCGCCAAATCGGCCAGCAGCTGGTTGCACGCCTCGGTTTCGAACGCATACGGCGGGTCGATGAAGATCACGCCGAATGGTGCAATCGCCGATGCGGCCGCCGCGTACTTTTCCGCACGCGCCTTGACCACGCGGGCGCTCATGCCCGGCTCCCAGGAACGGTTGTGCTTCAACGCCGTCAACGTCTTTGCGATCAGCGCGGCGGCCGGTGCGGCCGATTCCACCGCCACCAGTTCGCGCGCGCCACGGCTCAGCGCTTCGATGCCCAACGCGCCGGTTCCGGCGAACAGGTCGAGCACGCGTGCGTCATCCAGCACGCCCCACGAATCGAGGTGCGAGAATATCGCTTCCTTGGTACGGTCGGTGGTTGGCCTGGTGCCCGGTTTCGGCGTGGTCAACGCCATGCCTTTGAATCGTCCTGAAATTACGCGCATAACCATCGAGCCTAATTGCTGGTCAGGAACGTCTCGTTGCCGCGCGTGAAGTCGAGCACCGCGCCGGCAAGCTGCACGTACCCTTGCAACGTGGGGTCTTCGGCCACCAGTTTCGCGGCTTCCGCTCTGGCTTCCTCGATGATCTTCACGTCTTTGACCACGCGCAGCAGTTTCAGTCCGGATTTGCCGCCGGATTGCGCGTCGCCCAGCACGTCGCCCGCGCCGCGGAATTCAAGGTCGGCCTGTGCGATTTCGGCGCCGTCCAACGTGCCGGCAATCACGTCAAGGCGTTTGGCCGCATCGCTGCCTTCCGGCGCACGTGAAATAAGGAACGCGCCCGATTCGGTGCCTCCACGGCCCACGCGTCCGCGTAGCTGGTGCAACTGGGACAGGCCGTACCGGTCGGCGTCGAAAATCACCATGCAGCTGGCCTGCGCCACGTCCACGCCCACTTCGATGACGGTGGTGGCCACCAGAATCGGCGTCACGCCCGCTTCGAAATCGGCCATAATCTGCGATTTCGTTTCGTCATCGTCGCGGCCGGTCAGCGTGGCGATGCGGATGCCGGCGAATTGCGGCAGCGATCGCAAGCGTTCCGCGATTTCCGCGACGGAATGCAACGGCGGCCGCTGTTCGCGCTGTTCGTCATCCTCGCCCAAATCGTATGTGGCGTCGAATGCGGAACCGACTTCCGCATCGCCTGAACCGCCCGCATCGTCGGCATCCTTCGCGTCGGCGTCGATACGCGGGCAGACCACGTAGGCACGTTCCCCCGCGTCGATACGCTTGCGAATCAGACCGAACATTTCCGCCATCAGCGGGCCGTTCGCTTCGGGCACGACGAATGTGCGGATCGGCTTGCGGCCGCCGGGCAGTTCGGTGAGCCAGGAGATGTCGAGGTCGCCGAACCAGGTCATGGCAGCGGTGCGCGGAATCGGCGTGGCCGTCATGACCAGCAAGTGCGGTGCCGTGGAGCCTTTGGCGTTCAACGATTCGCGCTGTTCCACGCCGAAACGGTGCTGTTCGTCGATGACCGCCAGCGCGAGGTTGGGCGCTTGGAAGGTTTTGGAGAACGCGGCGTGCGTGGCCACCACGATGCATGGTTTGCCGGAGGCCGCTTGCGCGAGGACGCGTCGGCGGGCGGCGAGTTTCATGCCGCCGGTGAGCAGCAGCACGGGAATGTCCGGCAGGCTGTTCGATTGGCCGTCCAGCAGTTTCTCCACCTGGCCGCCATCCGATTGTCCACCGTTTTGCGGTTCCGGCGCGTTTCCCGACGTGACTTGTCCACTTTCATCCACAACCGCATGGTGCGTTGATTTTGTCTGCGATTCCCCTGATTTCGCGTTTTCGTCAGCCTCTTCGCCGGTACCACACATCCGATCCACCATGCCGCGGATGCTGCTGTAATGTTGTTCCGCCAACACTTGCGTCGGCGCGACGAGCACCGCTTGTTTGCCGGAGCCGACGGCCTGCATCATAGCCGCCACCGCGACCACGGTTTTGCCGGAGCCGACCTCGCCCTGCAGCAGGCGTTGCATGGGGTAATCACGTGCCATATCGTCGGAAATATCGGCGATCACCTGCTGTTGCCCGTCCGTCAGCGAGAACGGCAGCGACTCGACGAAATCGTCTTTCAGCCGCGTGTCGGCGCAGGCTGTGGCCGTGGCCTTACGCGACGAATCACGAGACTGCACCAGCGCGGTTTGGCAGATGAGCGCTTCCTCGTAGCGCAGTGTACGCAACGCCTTGTTGAAACCGTCGCGGTTTTGCGGATCGTGAATCGCCATGAACGCTTCGGCTCGGTGCATCAGCCCATGTTCCATACGAAACGCTTCCGGCATGATGTCGGGAATGGCGGCGGCAAGCGCTTCCGTCCGTGCCTGCCGGTCGGCTTGCGGCGCGTCGAATTCCCCATGTTGCGCGTCGCTGGCATCGGCGCCATGCAATGCACGGGCTGCCTGTGCCGCAGCGTATTCGTCACCGCACAGCCGGTCCATGCATTTTTCGATCGACTCGTGGATGTGTTCGCTGGAGATGCGCGAGTTCGCGTGGTAGACGGGACGTGGGCGGCATACGTGGCGCATCGCCTCCGGTACGGAAGCCGCATCGTATTTGAGATTCGGCATGGTCGGCGATTGCGGGACGACCGCCGGTTGTTCCGTGCCGAAGCCGTCATCCCATTCGGCGGCTTCCTCAGATGAGCGGCTGCGCAATTGCTCGCCGACTGGATCGACCGTCAGTATGTCGGGATGGGTGAATTGCAGACGGTCGTTGTATACGCTTGGCTCGCCCGCGACCACCAGCAACGCGCCTTCGTGCAGTTTGCGCTGGATCCAATCGACGTACGACTTGCGATAGGAGAAGAACACGAGAGACGCCATGGAAGCGTCCATGTGCCGGCTGCGTGCGAAATCGCCGTCATCAACGTCGGCGATCAGCCGGAATCCGCGACGGGCCATCGGAAAGACGCGCACGCCACGCACGTGCGCGGCGAAGGCCATCTTCTCCCCGATTTTCGCTTCGCGCAGGGCGCGTGCCGGCACCGGCTCGGTGACGCGGAACGGATAGTAGGTCAGCGCGTCGCCCACGGACACCACGCCCAGCGATTTCAGCGCGCCGACTCTGCGGCGGTTCGTTTCGAACGAGGAAATCGGGGTTTGCCATGTGGTGCTCATAACACTCCATTGTGTCACGACCGGATGATTGTGCGGCGGGCTGAATTCCCCATTATTCGTGGCGGCGCCATTCGCCGCAACACGGCTTGTGGACGGTCAGATAAAGCAAAACCCCGGCGGCCATTCGGCTCACCGGGGTTTCAAGCTGTTATTTCGCGATTCACGCTTCAACGCGCTGGACCTTGCCAGCCTTGATGCACTTCACGCAAACGCGAACGCGAACGTTCTCGCCGTCGATGGTGGTGCGAACCGGCTGCAGGTTCGGGCGGAAGGTGCGCTTATTGCGAATATGTGAGTGCGAAACGGTGAAACCGGTCTGCGGTCCCTTGCCGCACACTGCGCAACGAGCTGCCATAATGGACTCCCTATAATTACTATTGACTTGCAAGTCTGCGCGTTCGACACCACACAACGAAGTGCATGGCAGAACACACAACTTCTCAACTATACAACCAGCCCCGGCCAATCGCAAACTTGTGGACGAAAATCGGCTTGCATTCCCCATATTCCGCCGTTTTTGCCATGTCTCGACAGCACGCGTATGCGGCCCGTACGGGCAGAACATGCTTGTTCATGCGCTGTTCATGTCGAATGGTCTGTTACCACCCGCCACGCCCGTACGATGAAGTAATGGAATAAGATGAGCCATAAGATTGACATTTAGCCGAAAAGAGTCAACATTGACCGACACAGCCGAGCCGCAGACCCAACCGTCCCAGCAGAACGCGCAGGCCCAGCAGCCGCAGCAATCCAGCCAGCAATCCAAGCATATGATGACGCCACGCGAGAAGAAGTGGATCGTCTACGACGTCGGCAATTCCGCGTTCGTGCTGCTGTCCACCGCCGTCGTGCCGATCTACGCGAATTCGCTGCTCAAGGCGGCCGGCGAGACGAACATCGTGTCGACGTGGGGCTACGCGCAGACCATCGCATCGCTCGTCATCGCCGTGCTTATGCCGCTGCTCGGCTCCATCGCCGACGTGCAGGGCATGAAGATCCGCTTCTTCACCGGCTTCTTCCTGACGGGCGTGGTCATGTGCTGCGCGATGGCGATGCCGCTTGGTTGGCTCGCGTTCCTCATCGTGTACGTGCTGGCCACCATCGGCCTTAATGGTTCGCTTACGTTCTACGACTCCATGCTGGTGGATACGACTTCGAACGAACGGATGGACCGCATTTCCTCACACGGCTACGCATGGGGCTATATCGGTTCGACCGTGCCGTTCATCGTCTGCATCGCGCTGATTTTCGGAGGCCCCGCGCTGTTCGGCTGGTCGACCACAGCCTGCACGCGCGCCTCGTTCGTCATCACCGCGCTGTGGTGGGTGGCGTTCACCATTCCGCTGCTCACCAGCTATAAGCAGGTGCATTACCGCGCCACCGCGGGGCAGGCAGGCGAGGCCATCCGCGGCACGTTCGCCGAGCTCGGCTCCACGTTCCGCGCCATCCGCAAGAACAAGCCGCTGTGGATGTTCATGATCGCGTTCTTCTTCTACATCGACGCCGTCAACACCGTCATTTCCATGAGCACGTCGTATGGCACGCAGCTGGGCATCGACTCCACGCAGCTGGTCGTGGCGCTGCTCGTCACGCAGTTCGTGGCGTTCCCCTGCTCCATCATCTACGGCAAGCTGGCAGGCCGGTTCGGCTCGAAAACCATGATCACCGCCGCCGTGGTGGCGTACATGTGCATCGTCTTCTTCGCCGCGTTCTTCCTGCGCGCCGCACTTGAATTCTGGATTCTGGCGATTCTGGTCGGCATGTTCCAAGGTGGCATCCAGGCGCTGTCCCGCTCGTATTACGGCAAGATCATTCCGAAGGACCATGCCAACGAGTACTACGGCTTCTACGATATTTTCGGCAAGACGGCGTCGATTATCGGCACGTTCCTCGTCGCTACCACGACGTCGCTGACTGGCAACGCGTCGATCGGCGTGCTGTCGATAGCCATTCTGCTGGCCGTCGCGCTCGTCTTCCTGCTTCTGCAGAAGGATCCGACCAAGGGTTCGACGGAAGCCGCAACCGTCGACTGACAGCTGCCGTCCGACAGCGTTCCGCTCGACAGCGATCGCTCGATAGCATTCCGCCTGACAATCGTCGTTCGGCGGAATGCGCTGTGCCGGCCTGCGGGAAACCGCGTAGGCCGGCACAACTTCGACAGTTACCATCTGGTATGTTATACTGGCATCGTTTGCACACCGTGGCGCAACGTAGCGCCGCTCCAGCAATGACGCAGAGAGAGGTAAACGATGTCATTGGCAAATGAACTGGTCGAAGCAGTGTCCGCATGGCCGGAAGTCGAGGCCATCACGTTGGGTGGGTCACGCGCCACCGGCGATAACGATGAAAAATCCGATTACGACGTCTACGTGTACGTCACCGCACCCGTGTCTGCCGAACGCCGCCGCAGGCTGCTGCGCAACTATTGCAGCCATATGGAAATCGACAACGATTTTTGGGAGACCGAAGACGACTGCACGCTGAACGACGGCACCAATATCGACGTGCTGTACCGCGATCTGGACCAGTTCGCAGCCAATGTCGCCGACGTGGTGGAACGGTTCCAGGCCAGCAACGGCTATACGACGTGCATGTGGCACAACATGCTCACCAGCAAGGTGCTGTTCGACCGCGACGGCCAGTACGCCGCGACCCGACAGCGGTTCGACGTGCCGTTCCCCGAGGAACTGCGCCGCAACATCATCAATCGCAACATGCGTCTACTTACCGGCAACCTGCCGTCGTACGACGCACAGATCCGCAAGGCCGCGAGCCGAGGCGACAAAATCGCGGTCAACCATCGCATGGCCGCGTTCATGGAATCGTATTTCGATGTGCTGTTCGCGCTGAACCGCCGCACACACCCCGGCGAGAAGCGTCTCGACAAGCTCGCCGAACGCGACTGTGCCATTCTGCCGAAGGATTTCCGCAAGTACATCGATACGCTGTTCGATTCGATGTACACCGATCAAGCGGTGTTCAGCGAGACTTTGGGCGAAATCGTTGACGACCTGCGTCAGACGGTCGACGCGAACCTGTGATTTGAGCCGCGAATCCGGCGGTTCGACGCCGGTAGCGACTGGTTTTAGAAGAAGTTGAGCGCGCGGGCCACTTCGTCGACGATGTCGAACATGGCCTTGCGCGCACGTTCCGGATCGCCCTTCGCTATCGCGTCAGCGACCGCATCGTGCGCGTCGAGCGCGGCCGGCTTCGGCTTCATCGGGTATTTGCCGAGTTCCACACGGCCGCGCAGCACGGTGGCGATGGTGTCGGCAAGCGCGGCGAACAGTTCGTTGCCGCTTTCGCGCAGTATCAAAGTATGGAATTCCACGTCCAGATCGTGGAATTTGGTCAGGCCGGCAGCCCCCTCTTCGTTTGATTCGGCGATTTGGCGCATCTGCGCCGCGTAGACGGGGAATTTCGCCTTGACGTCGATGGAGGCGAGGCGTGCCGCCGAGGCCGCCGCAGCCGGTTCGACCGCCAATCGCAATTCGGTCAATGACGACAGCTGCCGCTCGCGCTGCGTGGAGTGGAGTCGCCATTCGATGACCTGATGGTTGAGCGCCTGCCAGTCGGAGAACGGCCGCGCCACCAATCCGACGCGTCGGCGCACCGTCACCGCACCCATGGATTCCAACGTTTTGGCGACTTCGCGCGCCACGGTACGGGAGATGCCGAAACGGTTCTGCACGTCTTCCAACGTCAAGCTTTCACCGGCCGGCCATTTGCCGTCCAGCATTTCGATGGCCAGCGTGCGGCACACTGCATCCTGCAGCAGTTCGCCGCCGTTTTCGTTTCCTGCCATCCACAATTCCTCTCGTTGTGCGTGCAAATCTTTTTTCAGGTTTTTGCGACACGCCGTATACGATTGCCGTTCGCGTGACGTCCGAATAATTACCCCCGCACGATTCGCGCGATTTGCCGCCGATTTGTACTACCTACAGCATAGCAAGTCGCATGATTATTTTTATTCGTAGTACTTTTAACTTGACTAGTACTACCTTTCATAGCTATATTGATGTCATCGCCGATGCGAAGTGGCACTGGCAATACAGCAGAGTTCAAGGAGGACAACATGAGCATTCACGTAGTGGTGATGGGTGTTGCAGGATGCGGCAAATCCACCGTGGCAGAAGCCATTCACGAACGTCTCGGATACGTGTACGCGGAGGGCGACGACTTCCATCCGCAGGCCAACATCGACAAGATGAGCGCAGGCATTCCGCTGACAGACGAGGACCGTTGGCCGTGGCTCAAGGTCATCAACACCTGGATGGTGGCTCGCGAGGCGCTGGACGAGAACACCGTGGTCTCCAGCTCCGCCCTGAAGCGCAGCTACCGTGAGGTGCTCGCCCAGAACGTTCCCACCTTCTTCGTGCATCTGACCGGCTCGCAGGAACTCATCCAGCAGCGTCTCAACGAGCGCAAGGGCCACTTCATGCCGCCGGCACTGCTGCCGAGCCAGTTCGCCATTCTTGAGCCGCTCCAGCCAGACGAGAACGGCGTGGAAGTCTCCATCGAAGGCAGCGTCGAGGAAATGGTCGAACGTGCCGTCGCCGCAGTGAACGAGTACGCGGCGAAGGTGGCCTCGCAATCGCAGCAAGCCGAGTGAACGGCGCAAGCCGCAACACAGCGCAAAATAATCGCACATAACTAAAAATCGAAAGAGAAATTCAACGAGTCAAGGAGGATTCATGAATCTCATCGCAGCGGCGATCATCGGCATCGCCGTCATCGTTCTTCTCATCGCGGCATGCAAGGTGCATCCGTTCCTGTCCCTGCTCGCCGGCTCATTCGTCATGGCCGTGTGCGCGGGCGTGCCGTTCGACAAGGCGTTCGATAGCTTCACTTCCGGCGTCGGCGGCACGATTTCCAACGTGGGCCTGCTTATCGCGTTCGGCTCGATCATCGGCACCATCCTGTTCAAGTCGGGCGGTGCGGACACCATCGTCGACACCATCATGGCCAAGACACCGTTGCAGCGTCTGCCGTGGGCCATGGCACTGATCGCGTTCATCGTGGGCATCCCGATGTTCTTCGAGGTCGGCGTGGTCATCCTCATCCCGGTGGTGCTGTTCGCCGCTCGTCGTTCCAAGTCCCCTGTGGTGCTGCTCGGCATCCCGGCCCTCGCCGGCCTGTCCACGCTGCACGCCTTCGTGCCGCCGCACCCCGGTCCGCTGACCGCCATCGGCGCGCTGAACGCGAACCTCGGCATCACCCTGGCCCTCGGCCTGATCGTGGCCATCCCGACCGTTATCATCTCCGGCCCGCTGTTCGGCAGGCTCGCCGCCAAGTGGGTTCCGATCGCAGCTCCGGAGAACGAGGCTGAGGCCGAAGCTCCGAAGTCCGCGGAAAACCGCCCGTCCTTCGGCACCGCCCTGTCCGTGATCCTGCTGCCGGTCGTGCTGATGCTCGCCGCGTCCATCGTGGATCTGACCGGTCAGAACACCACCGCCTGGGGCCGTGTGATCGCGTTCCTCGGCACCCCGCTCGTGGCACTGCTCATCACCACCGTCTTCGCCATGGTCGCCCTTGGCTACATGCAGAAGTTCTCCCGTGACGCCGTCAACGGCATGGTCGGACAGTCCTTCGGCTCCGTGGCCGGCATCATCCTGATCGTCGCCGCAGGCGGCGGCTTCAAGCAGACGCTGGTCGACTCCGGCATCGGCGACGTGATCGCCAACTCCATCACCGAATCCGCCATGAACCCGCTGATCGCAGGCTGGCTGGTGGCCGTGCTCATCCGTCTCGCCACCGGTTCGGCAACCGTGGCGACCGTCACCGCCTCCGGCATCATGGTGCCGCTCGCCGCCGGCATGAGCCCGACCCATCTGGCACTGCTGGTGCTGGCCATCGGCGCAGGCTCCGTGTTCTTCTCCCACCTCAACGACGCCGGCTTCTGGCTGGTCAAGGAATACTTCGGCATGAGCGTGGGCCAGACGCTGAAGACCTGGTCGCTGATGGAAACCATTCTGTCGGTGGTCGGTCTGGGCTGCGTGATGCTGCTCTCGCTGGTGCTTTGACGCACTGAACGCAGCAATCGCAACCACACTCACATAACCCAAAACATAACCAAAACTTGCCGCCCGCAAAGCTTGCCGCAACCTTCTTTTCTGCGTTGCGGAAGGCGCGGGAAGCCAACGGTCGGCATCAATCCTTATTCAAAATCGCAAAAACTTTTCAACCATTTTTAGAGAAAGAAGCACATCATGCAGTTGGGAATGATCGGCCTGGGACGTATGGGCGGCAACATGGCGAAGCGCATCGCGGCGGCAGGGCATGAGGTGGTCGGCTACGACCGCTCCCCCGAGTCGGACCGCACCGTGGCAAGCCTGAAGGAACTGGTGGCCGCGCTGAAGGCCCCGCGTCTGGTGTGGGTCATGGTGCCGGCCGGTGAAGCGACCGACAGCACCATCAACGAGCTTGCCGAGCTTCTTCAGCCGGGCGATATGATCATCGACGGCGGCAACTCCCGTTACACCGACGACGCACGCCACGCGGCCGAACTGGAGCCGAAGGGCATCCATTTCATGGATTGCGGCGTCTCCGGCGGCGTGTGGGGCATCGACCGCGGCTACGCGCTTATGGTTGGCGGCAGCCAGGGGGACTTCGAGAGCGCGCGCCCGATTTTCGAGGCACTTAAGCCGGAAGGCGATTCCGGCTTGGTGCTGGCCGGCCCGGTGGGCGGCGGCCACTTCGCCAAGATGGTGCACAACGGCATCGAATACGGCATGATGCAGGCCTTCGGCGAAGGCTTCGCCACCATGGTGAAGTCCGATCTCGTTGAGGATCCGGCGGCCGTGATGAGCTCCTGGAGGGACGGTTCCGTGGTGCAGTCCTGGCTGCTCGACCTGCTGGCCATCGCCTTCAAGTCCGACCCGACGCTCAAGTCCATGCCGCCGGTCGCCAACGAGTCCGGCGAGGCGAAGTGGATGATCGAGGCGGCTCTCGAACTCGGCGTGCCGACCCCGGCCACCGCGGCCGCACTGTACGCACGTCAGACCTCGCGCGGCGGCGCCGACGACATCCTGCGCGTCGTGTCCACCATGCGCGCCCAGTTCGGCGGCCACGTCACCAAGATCGACGAGATCGCCACCCACTGACGGATTCACGCATTAACCGATTCAGATTCCTTCCTTCCCCATAACAGACTTCGCCCGGAGCTGGACCCCACCAGCTCCGGGCGAAGTCTGTATATCAACGCACACGGTCCCGTCAGACAGTCGGCTTGCCGCCCCACAATCCTGCACTATCTCGCTTATAGATGGCGGATTTTCCAAATCGCCCCACGGTATCTCGCTTATAGATGGCGGGGTCCTACAGCAAAAAGTCGGTTAGGGGGCAATATCCATACCCTCCAACCGGCTTTTCCCCGCATCATCCGCCATCCATAAGCGAGATGGCATCAGGCACGAGAGCAAATCCGCCATCTATAAGCGGAATATAGGCGAAATACGCGAGCGGCTCAGCGGCCGTACACCTCGTGCACGAATTTCTCAAGCGCCGCGATGGAACGCTCCACCTTCTCCGTGTCGATGCAGTAGGCCATGCGGAAGTAGCCGGGCACGCCGAAGCTGTCGGACGGCACGAGAATCAGGTCGTAATCCTTGGCCTTCATGCAGAACGCGTTCGCATCCTCCTCAAGCGCCTTCGGGAAGATGTAGAACGTGCCGCCGGGGCGCACCACGTCGAAGCCCAGACGGGCCAGCGCGTCATACAGCAGGTTCATGTTGGTTTCGTAGACGGACAGGTCGCTTGTCTCGTCCACCACCTTGGCCACGGCCAGCTGCGCGGTGGAGGACGGGCAGTTGTGGCCGGTGCCACGGCTGATCTGGCCGCACATCGGCACGATGAGCTTGGCGTCGGTGGCACGCGGATTCACCGCCACATAGCCGATGCGCTCGCCCGGCAGTGACAGCGACTTGGAGTACGAGTAGCACGAAAGCGTGTTGTCGTAGAACTTGCTCGAATACGGCTGATCGCCGCCGTCGAACACGATCTCGCGGTACGGCTCGTCGGCGATCAGGAAGATGTCGTGGCCGTATTCAGTCTGCTTGGCGTTGAGCACCTCGGCCAGGCGGGTCAGCGTTTCAGCGGAATAGACCGCGCCGGACGGATTGTTCGGGGTGTTGATGAGCACGGCCGCGGTTCCGGGGTTGAGCGCCTTCTCGAACGCGTCGAAGTTGATCTGGAAGTTCTCGGTGTCGGCCGGAACGACGGTCAGGTGCGCGCCGGTGCCGTTCACATACGGCTGGTATTCCGGGAAGTACGGGGCGAAGGTGATCACTTCGTCGCCCGGCTTGGTCACCACGCGCAGCGCATGCGCCAACGCGCCGGCCGCACCCGTGGTCGGGAAGATGTAGTCGGCGGTGTAGTCCATGTCGAAGCGGCGGTTGAGGCTTTCGGCGATCGCCTTGCGCACCGACGGAATGCCCAAGGACGGAGAATAGCCGTGCAACGCCACCGGTTCGGCCGTTTTATACATGTCGATCACGGCGTCGGTATAGTCCTGCGGGCACGGCACGCTCGGGTTGCCCAGCGAATAGTCGAACACGTTCTCGTAGCCAATTTCGGCGCCACGCGCGGTCGCGTATTCGCTCAGCTCGCGGATTACGGATTTTCCGCCGAGCATGGCCTTGTAGGCTTCGTTGATCATGGAACAACCTCCCTGTCGTGCTGTTGCATACGTCTGACGCACCCTGAAAGAGCGCCGCTACAGACGTTTCTACCACCGAAAAGTAACGCAGTGTGGCGTATGGCTCACTGTGCGGCGGATTGCGGGGCTTGGTCGTCGTGAGACGCCTGCCCGGGCACGAAACCACTGCTGAAGATGCGCTTCCAATAGCCCAGCATGTCGGTTTTGGACATGGACATGAACATGCCCGTGGCCAACACCGCCAAGTCCTCGTTGAACACGGCGTCCATCGGCAGCTGCTCGTGGAGTTTCGGCCAACGGCGCAATACCGCCAGCATGCCCCCTACGGTGAAGTCGAGCATGAGATCGGTTTTAAGGTCGAGGTGGTCGGCGTCAAGCCCCAGCACGGAGATCAACGTGAGCCTGCCGAAGTCCCGCAGGGATTCGACGAGTTCCGGCGAGCTGTGCGGTCCGGCGAGCAGCGCGAGCCGGTCAAGACGCCGACGCTGTTCGGGCTCGCGTAGCAACGCGGTGACATGCTTGCGCCATTCGTTGTCGGGATTGAAATTCGCGTTGGGCGCGCTGGGAAGCGGTGTGTTTTCCACGGCGTGCAGAATGGCGGAATCGGCAAGTTCCGGCAAGCCCGTGAAATGGTAGTAGAAGGAATTACGATTCACATCCGCCGTACGTACGATGTCGGTGACGGTGATTTTACGATATTCACGTTCGGATAGCAGTTCCCAGAACGCGTTTTCGAGACGTTCCTTGGCTGGCAGGATCTCCGAATCCCGGCGTGGACGTGGCATGGCTCCCCCTATTTTGTACCGTCGATTTAAAAGCGCAACGCGAATTACTATACAAGTTGTCTAGAACAAACTGCACAGCATGTCGCATTAATAGCGATTGCCGGCCCGTCAGACGCAAACCAAGCCTCCGTTCGCCGACCAGCCACCACAATCAGCATCGACGTACATCACCCGCGCAATCTGCGTCTACCTGCGCCGCACCTTCGGATTACGGGCGAGCGCGGCCTGCAGCATGATGCCCAGCGCCTGGTTCAGGTTGCGTCGATCCTCACCGCTCAACCCAACGTACGTGCCAAGCATTTCGGGAATGACTTTCGGCCCGGCCGCCATCATGGCGGAAATACTGCCCGCACCGGACGCTTCGAGCACGGCAAACAACGCGTCCACCGCACGCTCGCGCTGCTCCTTGGACAGGTTGGCAAGCCACTTGTTCAGCGCTTTGTTGAAGGTCACCGAACTGCTGGCCACATCCTCGACTTTGTCGAATTCACCGCCGTGCATCTGCCAGGAGAACACGAAATGCTGCATTATTCCTTCCACGTCGGATTTCACCACGATGCAGCGTTCGGGAGTTTCCAGCACCATGCCCACTACCGATGAGTCCGGCACGATTTTGACGATTCGATCGCTCACGCTCGCATATTCGAAGCTATTCACCACCGCCTCAGGGAAGCCCGGCCCATCCAACGAATAGATGCGTTCGATGCGGTCCTTCACCCCGTCCTCAGCGTTCATCGCCGCATAAACGGCCAGATTGCCGCCTTTGGAATGGCCGGTGAGCACGATCGGAACATCCTTCCACAACTCGGCCACCCTGGCGAGATAGTCGGCGGCGGTCACCTGCGCCGGCACCGGGTATTGGAAGGCCATGTTGAAGTCCTCCTTCCAACCCACGAGCGAATCGTCGGTACCGCGGAACGCCACAACCAGCATGCCGGACGGCAGGCGATAGGTCACGGCGGCGAACTGCGTCTGCTCATCGCCGTCGAACTGCTCGAGAAACGCCCCCATTTCAATGTCGGAAAAACGCGGATTCGCGGCGATGGCATGGTAGAAATCGTGCGTCACCTGCGGATCAACCAAGCCCACGTTCTCGACATTATGGTCGGGCACCGCGCTTCCATGGTGCAGCTCGTCGTCGGCGCGCGCGATCGTCACACCGTCGAATGGAGGTTTCCGCAGCATCCGCACGGAGCGTATGGGATGGCGCGGGTCGAATTGCTTCACACGGTCATGCAACGTGCCGTATCGCGATTCGATGTCGTCAAGCCGCGGCACGCATTCCGGCACGTCGTCGTACGAAAGCTGCGCGAGCACGAGCGCGTCGGCCTCACGGAAGGGAAGCTCGCCGAAATCGCGCGTCTCCGTACGCGCGTAATCGATGATGTTGCCCATTGCACACCCCTTTCGCAGCCGTCGACATTCCGCATTCCATTATGCTTCCACAATTATGCGTCCGCACCGCACCATCCTACGTCAGCGAACGGGGATGCATCCGGATCATCGGCGCCCCAATGCCCTCCATTGCCCTTCTTATGTGTCATTTGTGCGGCACTCGTGTGTCACTTGCGCGGCACTTATGTGTCACAATTCCATTTTTCACGCCTTTTCGAGGATCGTGACACATGAATCGGCCGAAATGCGGCTCGGCAACCATCCCGACCAGCCGCTGCATCCGCCCATAGCCCCGCCTCGGCACGCGCTTCAGCCCGCCTCGGCACTCAACCCGCTTCAGCCCTCGCGCACCGCCTTCGCCGCGCTGACCGGAATCGCCTTGATCACCGCCCTGATGAGTCCGCGCGTCTCCCGATCGGTATTGCGCGCCGCCTCCACAATCTTCGGCAGCGAATCCGTCCAATGCTCCACCAAATCGGCGATATTGCCGTATCCCGCCGCCGCGAAGATCCCGTAGATCTGGTCGATGGCGCGCTCGCGCTGCTCCTGGCTTACGGTGTCAAGCCACCCGTCGAGGGTTCGTTTGATGAGCTGCGCGCCGGCCGTCAGCTCGTCCACCTGTTCGAAATCGCCATTTTCCGCCACTTGCCAGCTGTTTCCCATATGCTGCATGATGCCGATGGCATCCGCTTTGACGATGCGCACTGGCGCATTCGATTGCAGCAGCATGCCCACGACGGACGATTCGGGCACGGTTTTGCGGATACGCGATTCGATTGCACGGTACGCCTGACCGCGCACCGTCGATTTCGGAAGGCCCGGCCCGTCATGGGAAAAGATGCGGGAGATCCGTCTGTTGCGACCCCGCACTGGCCCACCCAATGAGGGCAGCAATCCGAGCCGCCGCGCGCGCTCGCCAGCCACTTCGATGTCATCGTGCGCGATACGCATGGCCGCATACACGGCCATATTGCCGCCTTTCGAATGCCCGCCGAGCATGACCGCGGGCGAATCGCCCGACGAAAGGAAACCTTCCGACCTGTCCAGAATCGAGTTCACATACCGATACGCGGATTCCTGGGACGGCACCGGGCAACGCACCGCCATATTGAAATCCTCCTTCCATCCGACAAGCGTGCCATCGGTGCCACGGAAGGCTACATACAGCGAATCGACGGGTCCGCAACCCACGTCGAACGTCATCGCGGCGAACTGCTGCTGTTCGCGCTCGCTCAGACGCTCCGCGTACTCGCCGACACGCAACGCGCGGAAACGCGGCGATTCGCAGACGGCACGCAGCAACGCGAGCCGATACTCGTTCATATCGGAGGAATTCGAAACGAACATGTCGTCATAGCTTTCCGCACGCAGCAGCTCTCGAATCGGCACCGTCGCCACCGACCTCGCCTCGCCGAACGCCGGAACCAAGCCGGAAAGCCGCATATATGAGAGCTCAGCCAGCACCAGCGAATCAACATCGCCGAACGGCAGCTCCGCGAATCCATGAAACTCGCGCCGCACATAATCCACGACATTGCCCATGTCGCACCCCTTTTCGCTGGCCAACGCATCCTACGGAATCCATTATGCTCCGCTGCGGCCAGCCGGCGGATCAGGAATCATCCAGTCAATCGCAAGCGTTGTGCAACGTCCCCTGTGTAGACTAGGCAGCCATGGATCCAGTTGAAATTCTCATGCACTGGCTTGCCAAAAACTACAGCAAGCTCATCCTGCTCGCCGTCGTGCTCATCGTCGCCGCGCTTATCGACAAGGCGCTCACCAAGGTGGTGCGCCGCATGCTCGACAAATCGCAGGTGCCGAACGCATCCATCTTCGTCAACATCCTGCGCGTGGTGGTGTGGGTGTTCGCCATCGGCACGCTGCTGCAACCGGTGTTCGGCATCAATCCGACCACCCTGTTCACGGCGCTTGGCATCGGCGGTCTTGCGGTTTCGCTGGGTTTGAAGGATACGATCGCCAATGTGATCGGCGGCTTCGGGCTTATGCTTGGCCGCGTCATCCAGCCGGGCGATTACGTCAAGGTGGCCGGCATCACCGGCACCGTCAAGGACATCAATTGGCGTCAGACCATCGTGCGCGAGCGCAACGGCAACGAGATGGTCATTCCGAATTCCATTCTGAACACCGCCTCGCTGGAGAAGCTTGACCCGTCGAACGAGTGCCTGGTGTCGGTGCCGTTCACCGCGAAGGCGGGCGTGGATGTGGAGCGTATGAAGGCCGACATCGTCAGCACCGTGGAACATGCGACCGTGGGGCTTGCCAACCCGCAATACAAGCCGGTGGTGAAGCTCAACGGCTTCACCCCGTACGGCATCGACGGCACGATCTACGCGTTCGCGAAAAACGACCTGCTGCTGTCCACGATGGCGGATGCGGTGGCGCAGTCGATCGCGCATGCCGATTATCTTGAGCACCGCGCGGTCGGCAGCGGCGAATAGCGGCAGCGGCGTGCGCAACGCAACGCACGCAACACAAGCTATGCAGGCAACAGAAAGGCCGACCGGGAACGTATCCCCGGCCGGCCTTCATAATCCGCGCGACTGCGGCTATAGGAACAGACTGATCGCCGTCAGCAGCACCGTGAGCACGATGAACGTGATCATGCCGACGTTGCCGTACACGGTTCTGGCGCCGGTCCCACGCGGCAGCTCCTCCGGCGCGATGTAGAATTCGGCTTTCCTGAAGTTACGGATCAGCAGCACGAATCCGGCGAGAATCACGGCACCGTACAGCAGGAAATAGACGAGCATGATCGCCAGCCCGGTGGCGTTCTGCGACGCCCACTGTTCCATCGCCGCCACATTGCCGTTTTCCGCGGCCTGAGACACCTTGTCCAGCTGGTCCAGGTCGACGCGCGTCAGAATCCACGGCGCGAGCACGCCGCCGTTGAAGTTGATGATCATGTGCATGGCCGTCGAATAGCGCAGTTTGCTGGTGCGCATGTAGATGTAGCCGAACATGACTCCCAGCAGGAACGCATAGAAGAACTGGAACAGGTTCATGTGGAACAGTCCGAACGCAAGGCCGGACAGCAGAATCGCCGTTTTCTCTCCGTATTTGCGAGTGTGGTCGATGAGCTGCTTGCGGAACATCCATTCTTCGAAAATCGGGCCAAGAATCACCAAGAACACGACATTCCAGATGTTCGTCTGCATGGCAAGATCGGCTACGCGGTTCGTGGCTTCACCGTCGGAAAGCGCCAGCGACAGCATACTGCCGACCATGCTGCCGACCCACATCATCGGCAGGCACATGAGCAGCAGCTTGAAGAACATGCCCGGTTTCATGTTGAATTTGCGGGTTTCGATGACGGTCGATTTGCCCATGAGCGCCACCGCGACCGGCATGGCGATCAGATACAGCGGCACGTCGGAAATGAGGAACGTCATCCAATTCGGCATATCGCCGCCGGCGCCTACACCGCCCGCGACCGCGCGCACCACGCCTTTGAGCAGGAAGACGCCCGCGTACCAGATGATCACCATCAGGCACAGGCTTGCGCCGATGCGCGAAAAGTCGCGTTTCGCCCGCTGAAGCCATTCGAAGAACGGATTGCGATTCGGCTGCGGAAACTGCTGCGAATACTGCAGCGGCTGCGGCGGGAATTGCGATTGCGGATATTGCTGTGCCGGTCCCTGCGGATACTGGGGGTACTGCGGCTGTTGCGGTTGTTGCGGAAACGTCATGGTCACCTTACGAACTTACGGCAAGCAAATAAAAAAGCTGATATTCAGCACTGTACTACCAGTTCTCTGAATATCAGCTTGGAATCTCAGCCCTGCGAATGGCTCGGCTCACGCGATGGGCGACCGTACGCAATAATCACGCACGGCGATCGCACGCAATGACGGTACGCAACGATCGCGCGCAGCAACCAATCGTCAGACGGCGAGCGCCGGAATCGGCCGAGGCGCGACCACGACCTGCGCTCCGATCGCAAGTCCTGCGGGCAGCTCGTTGGCCGGCAGCTACACGGTGACGCGAATCGTGCCACCCATGCCTGCGCAGGCTACGCGCACGTCCACGCGGGCCAGCGCGCCGAGGAAATGCACCATCTCCACGCGGCCAAGTTCGCCGGCTCCGTGGACGGCATCGGCATCGTTGGTCAGTTCGATCGTCATGTTCTCGGGGCGCACCAGCACCGTGGAGGCGTCGGTGGCGGAACCGTCCAGCAGCGGGACGCGCTGGCCGAACACCACGGCCTCCTCACCGTTGGCGATTCCCGGCAGACGGTTGGTCAGGCCGATGAAGGTGGCCACGTATTCCGTGCCGGGGCGGCGGTACAGCGTCTGCGGGTCGGCGATCTGCTCGATGCGGCCGTGGTTCATCACGCCGATGCGGTCGGCCACGGCAAGGGCTTCTTCCTGGTCGTGGGTCACGAACACGGTGGTGGTGCCGGCTTCGAGTTGGATGCGGCGGATTTCGTCTCGCAGCTGCACGCGCACTTTGGCGTCCAATGCGGACAGCGGCTCGTCGAGCAGCAGCACACGCGGGTTCACGGCCAGCGCACGGGCCAGGGCCACGCGCTGCTGCTGGCCGCCGGACATCTGCTGCGTGTACTTTTTCGCCTGGTCGGCAAGTCCGACCAGTTCCAGTTTCTCCATGGCCTGGCGGCGGCGTTCCGCACGGTCCACGCCTCGGATTTCAAGGCCGAATTCCACGTTCTGCAACGCGGTCATGTGCGGGAACAGCGAGTAGGCCTGGAACACCATGGCCATGTCACGCTTGTTGACGGGCACGCCGGTCACGTCCTGGCCGCCGACGAGGATGCGTCCGGCCTGAATGTCTTCCAGCCCGGCCAGGGAGCGCAGCGCGGTGGATTTGCCGCAGCCGGAGCCGCCCAGCAGCACCACCATTTCGCCCGGATTGATTTCCAGGTTGAAATCGTCCAACGCCTTGACGGTCGAACCGGGGTAGATCTTGTCTACACCAAGCATCTGCACACCGCCGCCGCGCGCTTCGGAATCCTTGAGCACGGCCTTCGCCGCTTCGGTCACCACGTTGGGTTCGGTATCGGAGAACGCTTCCGAGGTATGGGCAACCACCGCCTTCTGTTCGGCGAGAGTCATGAGTTGTCACCTTCCTTGTTCCGACGCATCGCGCCGGAAATCAGATCGAGAGCCACCAGCAGAATCACGCCGAATAGCAGTGCCAGCAGCGACATTGCGGTGGAGATTTGCGAATTGGATTGGCCGAGCTGGTACAGCGCGACCTGTAGGTTCATACGGCCGAGCAGTGAGGCGACGGTGTATTCGCCCAGCACCACGGCTATGGAGATGAACGATGCGGACAGGATCGACTGCCACAGGTTCGGAATGAGTACGCGGAAGAATACGCGCGGCCATGAAGCGCCGAGGGACCGTGAGGCCTCGCATAACGTCTTCACGTCGATGGAATTGAGTCCCACCGCAAGCGCGCGGAAGGCAAACGGCATGACCAGCACCACGTAGGCGAAGCACAGCCAGATCGGGTTGGTGCTCAGCACGTCGGCGGACAGCCAGCGGTAGATCGGTCCCAGGCCAACCACCAGCACGATGGCCGGAATGGTCAGCGGCAGCGTGGCCACCCATTCGATGGCGCGTTCCAGTCTGCGCGAGCGGATGTGCACGATCACCATGGTGGGCACGAGCAGCACGAGCATGATCAGCACGGTCACCACGCACAGCGCGAGCGAAGCGCCGAGGCCGCTCCACAGGGTGCTCAGGTCGGCGCCGAGCGCGCTGCCGTCGCCGGTGAAGATGGCGATCCACGGGTCGAAGCTCCATTTTCCGGACAACGGGTGTCGGATGGTGAACAGGAACATGGACACCAGCGGCACGAACAGGAACAGCAGCGTCACCGTGAGAATGATGGTTTTGACGATGCGTTGCTTGCCGAGTCTGGCCGCACGCAGCTGCGGCGGCATGGTTTGCGATTCCTGCATGTTCTGCTTTTCCTCCGATTGCGCGCTTACGGTTTGCGTATTTGCGTTCACTGCCATCGTCCTGCCCTCTTTTCCACGGCGTGGCTGATCATCATGACCACCGCCACGACGACGATCATGGCGAAGGCGAGCACCTGCGCGAAGCCTTGCTGATTCGGGTCCATTTCGTTGCGCATCGCGCCTTGGATCATCAGCGGCACGAGGATCGAACGCTGGGAGAACAGCGCGGCGGCCGTGGCGTATGCGGAGAACGCGGACGCGAACAGCAGCAGGAACGCGGAGATGAATCGCGGCGCCAGAATCGGGCCGGCCACGCGCGTCCAGTATTGGAAGGTGTTGCCGCCGAGGCTTTCCGTGGCTTCGCGCCACTGCGGGCGGATGGAATCGACCGCGGGCAGGAAGATGATGATCATCAGCGGAATCTGGAAGTAGCAGTAGATGGTGATCAGGCCCGGCAGCGAGCTGAGCCAGTTCGGATTCACCACGTAGCCGGTCAGCTGTTTGATGAGCATGGTGCCCACGCCGTTGATGCCGATGGTGGCGATGAACGCGAACGCCAGCATCACGCCGCCGAATTGGGCGAGTACCGACGAGATGGCCGAAATCATGCGGCGCAGCAGGCCGTTCGGCTTGGAGCCGATGACGAGGGCGTAGCTGGCGAGCGCGCCCACGATGGCGCCGATGACCGCGGATGCGACCGATACGAGTATCGATGTGCCGAATGCGGCGATGGTGTTCGCTTCGAAAAGTTTGTTGAAGTTCGCCACGGTGAAGCTGCCGTCGGCGGATTGGAAGGCGCCCACGATGACGATGACCGTCGGGGCGAGCAGGAAGCACGCGGTGTAGGCGAAGAACGGGATGGACACGGCGATGGTGCCGAGTTCACGCCTATGCGCGGCAAACGAGATGGCGGAGGAGCCCGCGCGCTTGGCGTGAGCTCCTGAGGTAAGCACTGCGGTCATGTCAGTTGCCGATGGTCTTGTCCCAGTTGTCCTGGAGCCATGTGGTGATGCGGGTGGAATCCTCGTTGGTGTAGCTCACCGGATCGCCGTCGATGGTGATGGCGTTCTTGAGGGTGGTCTGGTCGACGGTGCCGTCCTTCTTCATGGAGTCGAGCAGTACCGGGTTCGCGCCGCCCTTGAACCAGTCGTTCTGGGCGTCGGCGCTGTACAGGTATTCCTCCCACAGGCGGGCTGCGGCCGGGTGCGGGGCGTCCACGTTGATGGCCTGGTTGTAGTAGCTGACCACCTGGGCGTTCTTGAAGGTCTTGAACTTCCAGTTCACGCCCTTGGCCTTGAGGCTCTTCTGGTAGGAGGCCTGGTTGTAGGTCCAGTCCATCACCACGCCGGTCTGGCCGGAGTCGATGGTGCCGTCGGTCACGTCGACGGTGGTGAGGTTGCCGCAGTCCTTGAGCTTCTTGAAGAAGTCGAGGCCCGGCTGCAGGTTCTTGATGTCGCCGCCGGCCAGTTGGTTGATCATCAGGTAGCCGTTGAACGCGGCACCGGCTTCGGCCGGCTTGCCGTTGAGCGCCACGGTTCCGGCGAACTTCGGGTCGGTCAGGTCGTTGATGGACTTGATGTCGCCGTACTTGTCGGCGTTCCAGCCGATGGACATGATGCCGGTGTAGTCGGCGTAGTACTTGCCGTCCTTATCCTTGACGGAATCCGGAATCTTGTCCCAGGCCTGCACCTTGTACGAGGCGAAGTTGTCGGTGCTGGTGGAGGCCACAGCCAGGCCGAGGTCGTACACGTCCGGAGCGGCGTCGGTGCCCTTGTTGGTCTTGCCGGCGTCCACTTCCTCCTTGGAGGAGGCGTTCGGGTTCTGCTCGTTGATCTTGATCTTCGGATACTTCTTCTTGAAGCCGCTGATCACGTCACCGTAGTTGGACCAGTCGTGCGGAAGCGCGATCACGTTGAGCGCGCCTTCCTTTTCGGCAGCGGCCACGAGGCCGTCCATGCCGCCGAAATCGGAGATCGAAGTGGCCTTTGCGGACTTTTCGTCCACTTTCACGGTTTTACCGGTGTTGGAGGCGCTATCGGTGGAATTGGCGTTACCTGATCCGCAGGCGGCCATGGAGCATGCGAGCACGGCGGCGAGCGAGCCGACGGCGATCTTGCGCAAAACGTTCATCGTTTTCGTTTCCCTTGTTGTTTTGTTGTTCTTGGAATCGACAACATGGAAACGTAATGGCGTTACCTAACGCAGTGTCAAAGAATAAGTAAAGCCGAAGCGATTTTTAGGAATATTCCCGTTTCGCTTCGGCAAACTTACGATGAACTGGCCTTTTTCGTGTTGCTTCGTGTTGCTTTCTTTGCGCTTTTCAGCTTGGAATACGGCACGGCTTCGGCTCAGTTCGGCTGAGATTCAGACTTCAGCGCAGCACGCCTTCGATGAGCATGGTGATCAGGTCGGTGTAGCGCACGCCGGTGGCCTCCCATGCCTTGGGGTACATGGAGATGGACGTGAAGCCCGGCATGGTGTTGATTTCGTTGACCATCACCTTGCCGTCCTTGGTCACGAAGGTATCCACGCGGCTCAGACCGGCACCGTCCACGGCGACGAACGCCTTCTTGGCGGTTTCGCGTACGAGGTTCAGCGTCTCTTCCGGCAGGTTGGCGGGCACTTCCACGTGGCTTGCGGCGGCGTCCATGTACTTGCTATCGAAGTCGTAGAACTGGTCGTCGCCTTCGGCGCGCTTGTCGAGCACGATTTCGCCCGGCCAGCTGGCCTGCGGCGCTTCGCCAGCCTTCGGGCACAATACCGCGCATTCGATTTCGCGCGCGTCGATGCCCTGTTCCACGAGGATGCGCCAATCGTGGCGGGACGCCTCGTACACGGCGGCCGCGAGTTCGGCTGCATCGCCCTCATGCTCCACCTTGGTCACGCCGAAGCTGGAGCCGGCGCGGGACGGCTTGACGAACAGCGGATACTGCAAGCCGGCTTCGCTAACCTGCGCCATGATCGCATCGGCGTCGGTCTTGAATTCGGAAGCCTTGTCGAAGGAACGCGCGTCGAGCGTGATGCCGGGCGCGACGGGAATGCCGGCGGCCGCAAGCAGCACCTTCGTGTAATGCTTGTCCATGCAGGCCGCGGAGGCGAGCACGCCGCACCCCACGTACGGCACGCCCATCATTTCGAACAGACCCTGGATGGTGCCGTCCTCGCCGTACGGCCCGTGCAGCACGGGGAACACCGCGTCCACATGGCCGAACGGGGTCAGCGTACCGTCATCCTCGCGGGCGAAGAAGCCGTCCTGTCCGAGAGCCACTTCAAGCACCACGTCCTTGGCGCCTGGGGTTTTCTCCACGGTCGGCAGGCCTTCGTCCAGGCTCCATCCGAGCGGATTCTCACCGTTGACGATCCACTTGCCGTCCTTGGTGATGCCCACCGGAATGGCTTCGAACTTGTCCGTGTCCAGCGCGCGCAGCGCACTCGCAGCGGAGATGCAGGAGATCGAATGCTCGTCGGCCTTGCCGCCGTACATCACCACAATGCGCTTTTTTGCCATATCTATAGCCTTTATTCCTTAACTTTTATGACTTTTCAGGATTTTTGCCAAGCATCCAGCATACAAGCCGGCTGCTACTCCTCGGTGATGCCTTCGCCGAACAGTTCGGACAGCATCTGCGCGCAGGAGATGCCGTCGTCCAGCACGTGGCTCATGGCCGTGGCGAGCGGGGTCGGCACACCGTACTGCCTGCCCAGCGCCACCACCGCGTCGGTGGTCGGCACGCCTTCGGCCACGCCGTTGCTCACCTTGGTGGCCTCTTCCACGCTCAGGCCCTTGCCAAGGTTGGAACCGAACGTGTAGTTGCGGCTCAGCGGGGAACCGCAGGTGGCGATGAGGTCGCCCACGCCGGCAAGTCCGGCGAAGGTCTTCGGATCGGCTCCGGCCGCCTCGCCCAGCGCGGTCAATTCGGCAAGGCCACGGGTTTCAATCATGGCCGCGGTGTTCTCGCCGTAGCCTGCGCCACGGGCCATGCCCACGGCGAGCGCCACCACGTTCTTGAGGGATCCGCACATTTCCAGGCCGATCACGTCGCGTGTCACGAAGGCGCGGAAGTAGTCGGTGGTGCAGGCGGTCGCGATTTTGCACGCGTTGTCGATATCCGCGCAGCCGACCACGGTGGCCGCCGGCTCACGGTCGGCGATCTGCTTGCTCAGATTCGGGCCGGAGATGGCCGCGAAGCGTTCCGCCGGCAGGTCGAGCGTTTCCATGACGACTTCGTCCATGCGCTTGCCGGTGGTGCGTTCGATGCCTTTCATCAGGGAGGCCACGAGCGCGGTCTCGGGGATGAGTCCCTTGAATTCGGTCAGTGCCACGCGTGCGAACTGCGCGGCGATGGCCACGATGACGATGTCGGCGTTGGCCACGGCTTCGGCGCGGTCTCCGGTGGCGGTCATGTTGCTGGGCAGCATTTCCACGCTGGGCAGGCGCACACCGTTGTGGTGATGGTCACGAATACCTTCCACGATTTCCGGTTCGATGGCCCACATGGTCACGTTGTTGCCCGCGTCGGCAAGCACTTGACCGAAGGCCGTTCCCCAAGCGCCAGCGCCCAGTACCGTCACATTCGCCATGAATTTTGCTCCTTGGATTATTTGGATTGCTTTTTACGGCCGAGCGTATGCCACATCGGCCGCCGCTTTCAATCGACGTTGTCTTATGCTACCGCCGGCTACGCACACCGGCCGCGTGTTCCGGTCGCACGCGTATTTTGTTCGCCGCCGGAACGGGTGTGTGGGGGAAAATCAGTCTTTCACGCGACTCATGGTGCGGTAGTCCCAGTAGCCGTCAGGTGCCTGTTCGCCGCGGATTTCGGCCATGATTTCGGTCATGCGCACGCGGATGCGGCGGGTCAGTTCGTCGGCGCGGTCCGTCGGCACTTCGTCTCCCCAGGAATCGCAGCCGTCAAGCAGGTCCGCGTAGTCGAGCGCTTCGTCGTAGCACATCACCACGTTCTTGCGCGGCCACGGCCACCAGTGGTTGATGCTGGCCGCGCCCCAGGTCACGGCACAGTACAGCGGCACCTGGCAGCCAAGTCGGCGTGAGGATTCGAGGGTGATCACGCCCACGCCGTTTTTCATGCTCATCGGCCACTTCTGCGGGTCGCGCGTCACGGTGCCCTCCGGCCATACGGTCAGTGGACGGCCGGAGGTGAGGATTTCCACGGACGTTTCCTCGATGGCTTTGGCCTTGCCCGCGCGGCGCTGCACCGGCTGCATGCCGACCAGCTGGAACCATTTGCCGATCAGCGGCCATTTGGCCATTTCCGCCTTGGCCATGTAGCGCGGACGGCGGCCCTGATGGAACAGCGACACCATCGGCACGAACACGTCGTACATGGTCACATGCGTGGCGGCGGTGATGAACGGGCCGGTTTCCGGCACGTGTTCCAAGCCCCAGGCCTTCACTTTGCTGTGATTGCGCAGCACCACGTCGCAGCCGGTCAGCAGGCGATGCGTGGCTTTGGGGTTCTGCGCTTCGATTTCCGCGGTGTTGGCTTTGCGCGGACCGGTCGGGAAATCGTGGGTCGGGTCTACAAGATGATGCTTCTGCGCGAGTTTTGCGACTTGCTCGTCGCTCAGCGGCTTCACTGCGGAGCGCGGCGACGGTTTTCCTTTGGATGCCATGGCTTCCATTGTGCCACCGGCCGCCGATACGTTCGTCATCGATGTTTTCCGCGTTATCTTGCTTTTTACTGCCTCATGCCATCGTTTTCTGCATCATTTGGCCGTCAAATGATGCAGAAAAGACGGGCGATAAGGCAGTAAAAGGAATATGCGGAAGATGTGGAAGGTATGGAAAGCAGGTTTGCGATTGCGGCAGCGGCAATCGCGGATAAAACAAAACCGGCACCCGCGTAAGGCGAGTACCGGTGAAAGCAACATGGGCGTTCGACGCGACTGTCAATCGCAACTGTTCAATTGCGAATCATCAATCACGATTGGCCAATCGCAATAAATCAGCCGCAGCCGATTCATCGAACCAATCGCAGCGAATCAGTCGAAATCTGCGCCGAGAGCCTCCAACTTGCCACGGAAGTCGGCGTAGCCACGGTCGATCAGGGAGATGCCCTGCACGTTGGACGGCCCCTTGGCGGCGAGCGCCGCGATCAGGTGGCTGAAGCCGCCGCGCAGATCCGGCACGTCGATGTCACGGCCGGTCAGCGGGGTCGGTCCGAAGATGACCGCGGAATGCTTGTAGTTGCGCTGTTGGAAGCGGCACGGCAGGGAGCCGAGGCATTCGCGGTACAGCTGAATGGTGGCGCCCATCTGCACCAGCGGCTTGGTGAAGCCGAAACGGTTCTCATACACGGTCTCATGCACGATGGAAAGGCCGTTGGCCTGGGTCAGCGCCACGACGAGCGGCTGCTGCCAGTCGGTCATGAAGCCCGGGTGCACGTCAGTTTCGATGGCCACCGGCTTCAGATCTCCGCCCGGATGCCAGAATCGGATGCCCTTGTCGGTGATGTCGAATTCGCCGCCGATCTTGCGGAACACGTTCAGGAAGGTCATCATTTCCGGCTGGGTGGCGCCCTTGACGAAGATGTCGCCATGGGTGGCGAGCGCGGCGGACGCCCAGGAGGCGGCCTCAATGCGGTCGGTCAGAGACGTGTGCGTGTAGCCCTTGAGCTCCTTGACACCTTCGATGCGGAACGTGCGGTCCACGTCCACGGAGATGATGGCGCCCATCTTCTGCAGCACGCTCACCAGATCCATGATCTCAGGTTCGATGGCGGCGCCGGAAAGCTCGGTCTTGCCTTCGGCGAGCACGGCGGCGAGCAGTGTCTGCTCGGTGGCGCCCACGGACGGGTACGGCAGGTGGATCTTCGCGCCATGCAGACCGTTCGGAGCGGTGATGTGAATGCCGTCCTTGTGTTCCTTGTCCACGTTCGCGCCGAGCTTGCGCAGGGTTTCCAGATGGAAGTCAATCGGACGACCGCCGATGTTGCAGCCGCCGAGCGCCGGAATGAACGCTTCGCCCAGACGGTGCAGCAGCGGGCCGGAGAACAGAATCGGAATGCGGGACGAGCCGGACAGCGTGTCCACGTCGGCCACGTCGGCGAGTTGCACGTTGGTGGCGTCGATCGTCACCACGCCGTTCGCGCCGTCCACGGTCACGTCCACGCCGTGCAGGCGCAGCAGGTCGGACACCACGTGCACGTCGCGGATTTCCGGAACGTTCTTCAGCACGGATGTGCCCGGGGCCAGCAATGCGGCGACCATGGCCTTGCTTACGAAGTTCTTCGCGCCGCGCACCTTGATGGTGCCGTTCAGCGGCTTGCCGCCTTCGACGTGCAGAATGTCGTTCTTATTGTCAGACACGCTCAACCTCTTTCGATTCCCTTTTGGATCAAGCTCAAAAAACACTGCTGCTTAGTTTGCCATAAGGCATGTAGCATGTTCGCGAAAAACGGAATTCAGCGCAGTGTCTCCTTAATTTCGCGCGCGAGATTCGCATCCCACATGGCTCCGGTGGCGCTCATCACGGCGTTCGCGCCAGCCTCACGGTACGCCTTGTAGTCGTCAGGACGGATCACGCCGCCCACGCCCACGATGGCGAAGTCGAGGCCGAGCTTTTCACGGATGGCGGCGAGCCTGCCGACCATGTCGAGACCGGCGCCGCGGATGGCGTTGCCGCACACGCCGGAACGGTCACGTCCGGCTCCCGGCAGCGCCTGGTTGCCGTTCGCGTCCACTAGGCGCGCGGAAATCGTGTTGATGGTGGAGAAGCCTTGCACGGTGCCATGTCCGACGGTTTCCCTGACCATGGTTTCCAGGTCGGTGTCATTGGGAATGTAGGCGAGTTTCACGATGAGCGGGCGATCGCCGATTTCGTTTTTCACGGCTTCCGTGATCTCTCCCACCAGATGCGGGTCGTGGCACAGCAGGCGATTGTGACCTTCGTTGGGGCAGCTGGTGTTCATTTCCATCAGTCCGGCTCCGGTTTCCGTAACCAGATGCGCGGTGGTGACATGGTCGGCGATGTACGCCTTACGGTCCATGCCGTCCACGCGGGAGCCTTGGAAGCTGGGCACGAGCAGCTGCCCGTCGCCGGCGGCGGCGATCGCCTTCTTCATGTCCGGCTGCCATTCATCGGGGTCACGCGACGGCACGCCGAAACTGTTGGAGATCGAAATCGGAAGCTCATATCGGGTGTCGGCAAGCACGCCTTCATCCAGTTCGGCGCTGCCGGGAACCAGAGACCCGTCTGCGTTCTTCGGATGCACGGCGAGCACGTTCGGGAAGGCGTTGCAACCCCACGCGCGGGAGCGGACCGTCTTGTACACCGCCAAATCGAAACCCATGCGGAAGGCGGCGGTGGTGAACCGCTCGTTCAGCAGCGGACCAGCGGGAATGCCAAACGGCAGGTTCACGCGGAAGCCGAGGAATTCCTCGGCCTGGTCGGACGACTGCGACTGGGTGGTCTGTGCAGACTGCGCGGAGGCGCCGGCAGCGGAATCGCCCTTCATCACTTCGGCGAACGCACCGAACGGCCCCTGCAGATAGTTGTCTTCATACGTGCGATTGACGTCGTAAAACGGCGCGAAACCCTGGCTCATACTGCTCCCCGAAATTGTTCTCGTGTCATGTTTTGGATATGCGATGCGAACACACGAAATGTCATGTCCACTGTAACGCGACACACGTCCCGCCTGCACGCCCCGTCTCACCTTGGAAACCTCCTTGGCTAGGACTTCCCCAGACGAGTTTGGGCTCTCGATCCAGGTCAAGTCCAGAGAACCGGAACGCCGTCATGAGCCGGTATGCTCGGCAAGACGGTACTTGCGTCCGCGTCCGACGCCTATTGGTTCAATAACACCGTCTTTCACCAGTGAGGCCAATATCTCCCGGGTACGGGTGAGGCCAAGCCCCAGCACCACAGCCAGATACGAGGTGGGTTGCGGTCCGCCGACCGTCAACGCATAGGTGATTTTCTCCAACTGGCTTTGCGGCCTGATCGCATTGCCGAAATCGGCAGGTAGGGCCACGTTCTTGCCGAATGTGCCGACCATGTCGTTCAAACGGTCAGCCCCGCGAGCGCCAATCCTATGGACCGTACCAGTGCCATGCTCCGAATTCCGCATTGTCGGCGACTCCGCACCAACAGGGCCCCCGCCATCTGCAGAGACTCCGGGAACAGCAGAAGCTCCGGCGATCATGGAATCTCCGGCGATCTTGCGCGGATACAACGTAAGCTGCACACGCCCCGGATCGTCGAACACTTCCAATTCCGGCGCGGCGGTTCCTGCGAACAGGCAGCCTTCACGCATCACGTCAAAACCACTGCCCGCCTTTTCTCCGATGCCAATCAGATTGAACATTTTCATCAACGTGGGATTCCGCGTATCCGAAATGCCGCCTTGCATCACCTCTTCGGAGGAAAGACGCAGGCTGCCGGGATTCGACAATACGATTCTGTCGTAATACTGAATGATCACCGTGCCCCGGCGAATGAAGTAATCGGCATGAACGAGCGTGTTGGTGACAGCCTCACGAACGGCCTTATCCATCAGATTGTCATCAATCCTATGCAAATCGGCATCAAGCTGGAACGGATGGGCAACAGCCGACCGCAGACGATTGACCACCTTGCCCCAAAAATCGTACAAGTTGCCCGACCAAGTGCCATCATCCGACGTGAATCGGTCATTCCACCGCTCCTGGTCGTCCATGACCTCGCGATAGTCCAGGAAATAGTAGGGGAATTCGGACGTGATTCGCCACGCCTCACCGAACATCAGCAATCCGGCTCGTGTGGGACGCACCTGAGAACCATCAAGCCGCAACGCTTCGATGCGAAGCAGGAAATCCTCATCAGACAATCCGACCCATGGATGGCCGGGCCGTCTGTTCTTGAACTGCCGACGATATGATGCGACGCTATCCGCGTTGAGCGCGTCAGCACCCATGCCTTCAACAATCGTTCTGTCCAAGGGAAGCAGGTCACTGTCCCGAAGCATGGCACGAACCGTTTCCTCATCGCACAGATAATCGCCATCGCCATTACGCCGGTATGAGCCCGTCATCGGATTCTGGCCCACGTACACGGGAATACAGTCCCTCGCCGCACGAGGAATGTCGATGGAAATAACATCTCCCTGCGAGGTATGGCGAATCACCACGTCGTTGTCGCTCAGCACAACGGCACTGACCTTCGATGGATCATGCACCATGTTCCAAAAATCCTGCGCCATGTTCCGCGCATCATCTACTCCGGTGATATACAAAGAATGGTCTTCATGTTCGGACACGCCCAGCAGAATCAGCCCACCTTCGGTATTGGCGAAGGAGCTGTACGTCTCCCATAAACTGTGGGGCAGGCCGCCCTTGGCACGTTTCGCTTCCAAACGGTTGCCTTCACGCATCCGAGGAACCTCCCGGGACCACCAGGCATCATCGTGCTCGCTACCGTCCATTGGCCATCACCGCCTTACCTACCACGCGTTTTACGCTCGCCTTGCCGCCACTTTGCCGTCGTATTATGATTTTACCACCGCTTTGCGCGCGCTTTGCCACCGCTTTGTGGAATTTGCTGTTGGCGGAAAGGTGATGGAAGGTAAACAAAAAGCCCGGCTTGGGTGCCGGGCTTGGGAAAAGTTAGATGTGGTTGCGGTCAGCCAATGATGAAATGGGCTACCGTCGCGATCAGCCAACGGGCCTATCTGCAATTACGGACTGCGCTGCGCGCAGGCTCATTGCTGCCCTCATTTCGGACTCGGGCAAGGCCCTGTCGGCAGTGCACTGCACTGCCGACCAGCCATCGCGTCAGATGATGCCGCGATCGGCCAACGGGCCTTGCCAATCAGGGTATTCGCCTTCGCGGGCGGAGGCAATCGGCTGTTCCGGCTCGCGCTTGACCGGCAGGGTCTTCGGCTTGAACGGGAACTTTTCGGCGCGCATCTTCTCGTATGCGATGATGTCGTCTTCGTGCTGCAGCGTCAGGTCGATGTCGTCGTAGCCGTTCATCAGACGCCAGCGGGTGTAGTCGTTCACTTCGAACGGCAACGTCACATCGCCGCAGGTGACGGTACGGTCTTCCAGGCTGACGGTCATTTCGCGGCCCGGCTCCTCGTCCAGCAGCTTCCACAGCAGCTCAATGGATTCCTGCGGCATAATCGCGGCCAGCACGCCGTTCTTGGCGGTGTTGCCGTAGAAAATGTCGGCGAAACGGGAGGAAATCACCACGCGGAAACCGTAATCGTGCAGCGCCCACACGGCGTGCTCGCGGGAGGAACCAATGCCGAAATCCGGGCCGGCCACAAGGATCTTGCCCTGCTTGTATTCCGGCTTGTTCAGCACGAATTCCGGGTCGCGGCGCCACGCGTAGAACAGGGCGTCGTCGAAGCCGCTTTTCTTCACGCGCTTCAGGAACACGGCCGGAATGATCTGGTCGGTATCAACGTTGGAACGGCGAAGCGGCACGGCCACGCCGGTAAGGGTAGTCAGTTTTTCCATGTCAACAAATCCTTCGATTGCCTATCGATATTCGATTTCGATATTTCGATTACTTACGATTGCGTTCGCAGCTTCCGCTCGCAGCAGGCTCACAGGTCGGCCGGCGAGCAGATGGTGCCGCGGATGGCGGTGGCTGCGGCGACTGCCGGCGACGCCAGATGCGTGCGCGAACCCTTGCCCTGACGGCCTTCGAAGTTGCGGTTCGAGGTGGAGATGGAACGTTCGCGGGCCACCATCTTGTCCGGGTTCATGCCCAGGCACATGGAGCAGCCGGCGTTACGCCATTCGGCGCCGAAGTCCTTGAAGATCTTGTCGAGGCCTTCCTTTTCCGCCTGCAGGCGCACGCGGGAGGATGCCGGCACCACGAGCACGCGGTGGATGTTGTCGGCCTTGTGGTGGCCCTTCATGATGGAGGCGGCCACGCGCAGGTCCTCAAGACGGCCGTTGGTGCAGGAGCCGATGAACACGGTGTCCACGGCGATGTCCTTGATGGCCATGCCCGGCTTCAGTCCCATGTAGGCGATGGCACGCTCGGCGGCGGAACGCTCGGTCTCGTCGTTGAAGGAGGCCGGATCCGGCACCACGCCGGAGATCTTCACGCCCTGGCCCGGGTTGGTGCCCCACGTGACGTACGGCTCGAGGTCTTCGGCGTTGATGGTCACTTCCTTGTCGAACACGGCATCGTCATCGGTCTTCAGCGTCTTCCAATATTCGACGGCCTTGTCCCACATCTCACCTTCCGGCGCGTGCGGACGGCCCTTCAGGTATTCGAAAGTCACCTCGTCCGGGGCGATCATGCCTGCGCGGGCGCCGGCTTCGATGGACATGTTGCAGATGGTCATGCGGGCGTCCATCGACAGCTTCTTGATGGCTTCGCCACGGTATTCGATAACGTGGCCCTGGCCGCCGCCGGTGCCGATCTTCGCGATGATGGCCAGAATAATATCCTTGGCGGTGACGCCCTTCGGCAGGTCGCCTTCGATGTTCACGGCCATGGTCTTGAACGGCTTCAGGCTCAGGGTCTGCGTGGCCATGACGTGCTCCACTTCGGAGGTGCCGATGCCGATGGCCATAGCACCGAACGCGCCGTGGGTGGAGGTGTGCGAGTCGCCGCACACGATGGTCATGCCCGGCTGGGTCAGACCCAGCACCGGAGCGAACGCGTGGACCACGCCCTGGTCAGCGTCGCCGAGCGGGCACAGACGCACGCCGAAATCCTTGCAGTTCTTTTCCAGCGTGCTCAGCTGCAGCGCCGAAGTCTCGTCCGGATTCGGACGGTCGATGTCGACGGTCGGCGTGTTGTGGTCTTCCGTGGCAATCAGCTGGTCGACGTGACGCGGCTTGCGTCCTGCCAGACGCAGACCTTCGAACGCCTGCGGGCTGGTCACTTCGTGCATGAGCATCAGGTCGATGTACAGCAGGTCGGGAGCCCCATCGCTACCCTTGCGTACCAAATGATCGGCCCAGACCTTCTCGGCCAATGTAGTTCCCATTGTGGGACCTCCTCAGATTTTTCCTCACTAATTTCCTCGCGGCTATTGCCTTGCCGCATTCTTCGTGCTATAAGCCTATGGGCTTGAAACGGGTTCGAGGTCCTTCATGCCGGTATATGAGATATGAACGAGGGACGAGCGCGGCAAACGCGGAAAAGTTACTTCCCGTCTTCTTACGGCATATGCGCAATCGTTGAAATTTCAGCATTTTCCCAGCTTCGCCAGCCGGTGGAAGCAAGGTAAATATTCTGCTTTACCCCAGTCGCGAACCACATACATTTTGCATTTCAATATGTGAGATGGCATAATTCAGCGTATGACTTCTTCTTCGAATACGAGCAACGCCATGCCCAAAACGCAGGCCATGAACGCCACGAACGAGGCAAACGGCAATTACGCAGCCACCCCGCAAAGCAACGAAATTCATTCCGGGGTCGGCGTGCTCGACAAGACAGTCAAGATTCTCGACGCTCTTGAATCCGGTCCGGCCACGCTCGGACAGCTGGTTTCCGCGACCGGTCTGGCTCGTCCGACCGCGCATCGTCTTGCGATCGCGCTGGAACGTCACCGTTTCGTTTTGCGTGACCAGCACGGTCGTTTCGTGCTCGGCTCGCGATTCGCGGAACTTGCGGCCGCAGCCGGCGAGGACCGCCTGTTGACCGCCGCCGCGCCGATTCTGCAGACCCTGCTCGACCGTACCGGCGAATCCGCGCAGATCTACCGCCGTCAGGGCGATCAGCGCGTCTGCATCGCAGCCGTGGAGCGCGCGTCCGGCCTGCGAGATTCCATTCCGGTTGGTGCGATGCTGTCCATGGAAGCCGGTTCCGCAGCCCAGATTCTGCTGGCTTGGGAGGATTCCGAACGCCTGCATCAGGGTCTGCGTCACGCCAAGTTCACCGCGGCCAAGCTCACCGCCGTCCGCAAGCGCGGTTGGGCCGAGTCGGTCAACGAACGCGATGAGGGCGTGTGCTCGATTTCCGCGCCGATTCGCAACGCGTCCGGCCAGGTGATCGCCGCTATTTCGATTTCCGGCCCGAATGGCCGTATGGGTGCCAACCCCGGCCGCCGTTACGCGCCGCTGGTCATGGCCGCCGGCAAGTATCTGACCGACGCGCTGATCAAGGCGTCTTCCGGCCGCTGACAGGTCCGCGACCAGTCGCATACGTAACGTAAAAGCTGACGATGGAAAGTTCCCATCGTCAGCTTTTTTGTATTCATTTCAAAGCTAAAAGTCGGGAAAAGGAATAGTCACCGCCGGAAAGGCTACCGGCGGAACGACTAGTCAACAAACAGCTACCGGCGAAACAGCGAGACCAGCTTGTTCCACGTCTTGCTCCACCACGTCGGCCTGTGGAGCAGGTCCATGCCTTCCGAATCGGGCTTCGATTCGCTGGTCATGCCGTAGGCGTAGGCCTTGCCCGCGCTGGGTTTGCCCACCAGCTCGTCGTATTCCAACAGCTGCGTGCGCGGCTCGTACGGGTGGCGGATGTCGAATTCGAACAGTCGAGCGGCACGCTTGGCCGGCACCGGGCCGTATGAGCCAAAACCGCTGGTCGGCGAGGCGACCATCATCATCTGCCGGTCACCGTCGGTTCCGACCGGCACGGAACCGACGAAGGCGTTGCGGTGGTCGTGCCCGGCGGAAATCGCAAAATATCCCGCCTTGTCAAGGATTGCGAATTCGCCGCTGTCGGCATCCGGGCAGCTGACGCCCTCCCCCAGATAGCTTCCGGGTTGCGTTTTGTCTTCGTTGAGCACGAAATGCCGCCCCGCGAAGTTGCGGTATCCTTCAATCGCGCGCGCAGCGGTGGCCGCGACCGGCTTGAGCAGGCGGTAATACTGTTCGATCGGGAAATGCTGGAACACCATGCATGGCAGCGTGGACGGCGTCTTGCGCGGTTCGCGCGGCGAGTCCTGTTCATCTTGCCGGTCTTGTTGCAGCTGCTGCGATTGCGCCGCCATCAGCCCCGGCGCATCCGCCAGGAAGCGCAGCGCGGCTTCCGACGGGCTCCCGTAGCCGCCGGAACGCGCGTAATCGCCCGAATCCAGCAAGACCAAGCCCAACACGTCATACGTGCGATCGACGTCCGTCACCGACAACGCGAATGTGCCGGGCGCGCACGCGATCACGGGCTGTTCCGGCAATCCGAAGTCCTGTTCCATATCGCCAACATCATGTTTCACACCATGTTTCACGGCGATGCCCGTCGTGCCGTCGGCAGCGCGTTCCGGATTGATACACCCTGGGAATTCGCGGCAGATGCTTTCGATTTCGTCATTGTCGAGCCCGCACTGGAAGTCATGGTTGCCGAACGTCACAGCCCACGGCACGCCGCGGTCGGCAAGCGGGTGGACCAGTTGTTCGATGGTGGCTCGCACCAATTCGCGGGTGTGTTCCAATGCGGCCGCATAGCGTTCCCCGGACGCTTCGGACGATGCGGATGCCGGACGCGCGTCCCAGCGACGCTTGCGGGAGGTCAGCGCGTATGCGGAATCATATCCGGCGATCTGGTTGCCGTTGAAAATAACAAGATCGGGGCGTGTGGCGTCAAGCGAGGCCTCGATGAGGCTGATGGTGTCTTTGCTGACTTTCGGCCCGTCTTGGATGTCGGCGAATTGCAATACGCGGAATTTGCCGGACTGGTGGAATTGCAGGCGGCCAAGCCGTGCGGATACGGAAAGCGGTCGACGGTCCCCCTCTTCCGCTGGTTGGATGCGCGGGCGCGTGGCTTTGGCGGCATGCTGCAATTCGGTCATACTTCTAGGGTAATGCAACATTGGGCGATTACATGTGCGATTCACGCAGGGCGTCAGCAGATTGCGCTGCCACATCGCATCCGGCAAAATCCATCAACCCACCGCCCAAAGCGACGTGAACAGACAGGTGCGAAAAACAAAAAACCCTCGCATCTGCGAGGGCTCATTGGCTGGGATGCCTGGACTCGAACCAAGAATGGCTGAACCAGAATCAGCTGTGTTGCCAATTACACCACATCCCAATTTTGGCAGGCGTGGCAACTTCGAAAAGTTGTCCGTCGTACCCCCGACCGGATTTGAACCGGTGTTGGCGCCGTGAGAGGGCGTAGTCCTAGACCGCTAGACGACGGGGGCTTGAGTTATCGCTGTGATTCTCAGCTAGGCTGTGAACCGCAACGAGTGATAAATATACGCGAAACAGCACAGTCGCGCAACTTACGGCGTGTCGCGCTATTTTCCGCCATTCCGCACCAGCCTTCCGCATAAACGAAAACCCGCCGAATCACTCCGGCGGGTTTCCATCATTCAGCTAACAGTCAGCAGCTCAACGGCTCACAGGTGCTCGCGCAGGCCCTTGAGTCGAGCCATGGCAACGTCCTTGCCGACGATTTCCATGGATTCGAACAGCGGCGGGGACACGCGGCGGCCGCTCATGGCCACGCGCACCGGGCCGAAAGCCAGACGCGGCTTGTAGCCGCCGTCTTCGACCAGCGCCTTGTTCAGCGTCTCGTGCAGGAAGTCGGTCTTCCAATCACCCTCAGCAACGGCGTCCAGCGCCGCGATCGCAGCGTCGAGCACGGCCGGAGCGGAATCCTTCAGCTGCTTCTTGGCGTCGGCGTCCGGCTCGATGTAGCCTTCGGTGGACAGCAGGGAGCCGACCATGCCGGCCACTTCGCCCAGCAGGCGCACGCGCGGCTGGACCAGCGGAGCGGCGGCGGTGAGCACCTCACGCTCGCGGTCGGTCAGCGCATCCCAGGAATCGGCGGAGACCACGCCGTCGCGGTGCAGGTAAGGCACGGAACGGTTCAGGAAGTCCTGCGGTTCGAGCATGCGGATGTGCTCGGCGTTGATGGAGATGGCCTTGTCGATGTCGAAGCGGGCCGGGTTGGCCTTGACGTCACGCACGTCGAACTTCTCGATCATCTCGTCCATGGAGAACACGTCGCGGTCGGGGGCGATGGACCAGCCCAGCAGCGCCAGGTAGTTCAGCAGGCCCTCACGGATGAAGCCGTTGTCACGGTGCAGGAACAGGTTGGATTCCGGATCGCGCTTGGACAGCTTCTTGTTGCCCTGGCCCATGACGTACGGCATGTGGCCGAACAGCGGCATTTCCTTGGCCACGCCCAGCTCGATCAGGTAACGGTACAGCACGATCTGACGCGGGGTGGAGCTCAGCAGATCCTCGCCGCGCAGCACCACGTTGATGCGCATCATGGCGTCGTCGACCGGGTTGGTCAGCGTGTACAGCGGGTCGCCGTTCGGACGCACGATCACGTAATCCGGCACGGAACCGGCCTTGAATTCGATGCGACCGCGGATAAGGTCGTCGAAAGCGACGTCCTCGTCGGGCATGCGGATACGCAGGGCCGGCTTGCGGCCTTCCGCGCGGAACGCGGCCTTCTGCTCTTCGGTGAGGTTGCGATCGTAGCCGTCATAGCCGAAAGCCTTCGGACGGCCGGCGGCCACGTTGCGGGCCTCGATCTCCTCAGGAGTGGAGAAGGATTCGTAGGCGTAGCCGGCTTCGAGCAGCTTGGCTGCGACGTCCTTATAGATGTCGCCACGCTCGGACTGGCGGTACGGGCCGTCCGGGCCACCCACGTTGATGCCTTCATCCCAGTCGATGCCCAGCCAATTCAGGGCCTCGATGATCTGGTTGTAGCTTTCCTCGGAGTCGCGCTGGGCGTCCGTATCCTCGATACGGAACACGAACGTGCCCTTGGTGTGGCGGGCCTCAGCCCAGTTGAACAGTGCGGTGCGGACCATGCCGACGTGCGGAATGCCGGTCGGGGACGGGCAGAAACGCACACGAACGTTTTCAGGAAGTTCCGGTTTGGTATTTTCAACTTCAGTCATAGGCTCCATTGTGCCGCGCAAACCGGACGTGCCACGACCCAATCGCCGTTTTTCTTCCGCAGCGTTCCATACTGCAATATTTTTCCCTATCTTCACATCGGCAAAGGAGTAATGTATGAAGCGACTTTCTTTATTCTTTAGTCACCGTTTTGTGAAAGGGCACTCTAATGACGGACCCCAACCAATACAATCCGCAGGTGCCGCAGCCGGCACCGCAGTACGGCACGCCGGATTACGGGCAGGCGCAGGCGCCCCAGTACGCCGCCCCGAACTACAACCAGGCACCTCAGTATGGTCAGGCTCCGCAGTACGGCCAAGCACCGCAACCGCAATACAACCAGGCTCCGCAGTACGCTCAGGCCCCTCAATATGGACAGGCCCCTCAGTACGGCCAGGCTCCAGCCGCGAATTACGGGCAGCCGGCACCGCAACCGCAGTCGGGCAATAGCTTCTTCGCATTGACCGCGCCGCTTGACATGCCCGCATATGGCTGCAACCTGGGCGAGGCGATCGTCCGTTTCTTCAAGAAGTACGCGGTGTTCAAGGGCCGCGCCTCGCGTAGCGAGTTCTGGTGGTGGTTCCTCACCTATACCGTCGTCACTTTCGTGTTGAGACTCGTGTTCCGCACGTTGAGGAACCTCACCGATTCCGGCGTGATCGCCACCGTCGGAGACTCGTTCTCCTCCATTTGGGGACTCGTCGTGCTTGTGCCGACCATCGCTCTTGGCGTACGTCGTCTGCATGACATCAACATGCGTGGCACCGTGCTGGCCATCATCTACGCGGTACAGGCGGCCGCCGGAATCTTCTTCGCCATCGGTCTGATCCTCATCATCGGCAGCAGTCTTTCGTTCAGGTCGTTGGAGGCGGGCAACAGCGTCAGCATCGGCGGCGTTGTCCTGCTGATCCTCGGCGTGCTGGCCTTCATTGCCAGCGGTGTGTTCTACTTTGTGCTGATGGCCCGCGATTCCAATCCGGAAGGCGCGCGTTTCGACGCTCCTACGGCTTCCAACGCATGGGCTCCCGCCACGGGCGAGGCTCCGGCAGACCCGTATGCGGCGCAGGCCACCTCGTACGGCAACGTCCCGCTGCCGACCAATCCGGCGGCTGCGGCACCGGCCGCGCCGTACACGGCACCAGCGACTCCGGCCGATTCGTACACAGCTCCGGCACCGCAGTATGACGCCGCGCAGCAGCACGCCACGCCGCAATACGCCGCACCTCAGCAGAATCCGCTGGCGGAGGCTCCGTCCGTACCGTCTATGCCTCCGATGCCGGCTGTTCCGACCATGCCTCCGACACCGTCCATTCCGCCGATGCCGGAAGTGCCGGCCCAGTTCCAGCATCCGCACGAGCAGCCGAATACCGACGCTCCGGCGGATTCGGACGCTCCGGCAGTACCGAATGATCCGGCGAACGGCACCGATCAGCAGCTCTGATTTCGCTCTGATCCCCGCCTTATCGCCACACAAAACGTGGCACACCATAACGAATAACGAATAATCCCGGTATCCTGTGCAATCGCAGGATACCGGGATTATTCGTTTCAGATCATTCGTTACGGGTAGTGACGTCGTTGCGGATGTAACGCGTGGGATAGGCGACGGCCACGCGCAATTCGAGCGCAAGCACAAGCGCACGCAACGCAAGTACACGCAAAGCCTTCACCGTCAGACGTCACACGACCGCCCGCAACACTTATTCCTCGGTCGGCTCCGAACCGGCCTCTTCCGACGAGTCCGAATCCTCAGACAAATTCGAGTCTGCAGACGAATCCAAATCCGCGTCGGAAGCCGCGTTATCGCCATCGCTCGTCAAATTGTATTTCTTTGCGAGCGCTTCCCTGCTTTTGCGCTCGTCCTCGTCTTTGGCGTCCTGTTCGGCCTGCTTCGGGTCCCACTCCAGGAACCTCATATGCCGCAGCCATTCCTGCCCCGCGAAGAAAGCGAGGTACTTGACGGTGGTGGAGAACGTCAGCGGGTTGAACGAGCTGTCGAACACCGACTGGGGCCGTCCGAACTGGCGGGCGGTGTCACGCAGACCAAACAGGTTGATGAGCTGTTCGGCGTTGATGAAAGTGGGCGGAATCGACAGCTGGTTGCGCATGGCGTTGACGAACAGCAGCACCGGCAGCACGCGGATGGCCTGCTCCTGCGAATCGTCAGTGCCATAGCACATGAGGTTTATCAGCGCGTCGAGAACCGTCATCGAGGCGAGGTAGCGTCTTGCGAATTCGTTGCGGTCCACCGTGGCCGACTGGCAGATGCCGACGTTTTCCGCCACGTCATCGTCGACTTCGAATCCGGAGGCGCTGCGCATAGTGCGTGAGAGGTTCTCCATGAGGTCTTGGATTTCCTTTTCGATTCGGGTCTCCACGTCGATGCCGAGTATTCTGGCGGTTTCCATGAACAGTTCGATGCCGTCGACCCCGTGGTAGGAGGCCATCACGTCATAGGCGCGGTTGGCGTCCATCAGCGTGCGGATGATTTCCGGATCGACGCCGGGAAGCACATCCATGCCTTCGTATACGGCTTCCGCAACCGACTGGTCAACTTCTTCGGAGCGTTTCAGCAGCACCTGCGTCATCATGCCGGAGAACATCACCTGCAGGTTCTCCGCATATTTGACGTCATTTTCCAGTTCCTGGTTCGTTTGCAACGGCCACATCTTGACCAGATCGACACCGTAGTCAACTGCCATGGAGACCACGTGCGAGCCGTACATCGAGTCGACGACCTTCTGGTCGTATACAAAAGACATACTTTCTCCTTGTATATCGTGCGGCCGGCCCGAACCGCAGTCATCCCCGACCGCGATTGAGCCACCGCATGTTTTGGTTCACATTATTCGACGTCCGCCGCCGGATCGGCGTACGTAATGGACATTATTTTCCCGGTATTGCAATCGTAAGTGATGGAGGTGATAGAAGCGAGCGCGGTGTGGCGCAACAGCATGTTGTGTTCGGGGTGCCCCGTTTCCAGCATGTGCCGGTAGCTCCAAATCGGCGATTCGTGGCTGACCACCACGATCTGTTTGCCGGGATATTCCGCCACTTTCTCCAGGGCGAAGTCCTGCATGCGATGCGCGATCGACTGGTAGCTTTCGCCCCAGCTCGGCTTCCACAGGTTGCGTACCAGCTTCCAGTTGCCGTTCTTCCACAGCGCGCCTTCGCCGAAGCCGATACGCTTGCCGCGAAATTCGTTGCGCGCTTCGATGAGGCGTTCGTCCGTCTGCAGCTCCAGCGGTTCCTCGCCGCGCAGTCCACGTACCGAATTCAGCGATTCGAGGATCTCCCCCGCCGTTTCGCGCGTGCGTTCCAGCGGCGACGAGTAGACGGCGGATACGGTGTTCAGCTGCGGGCTGACCGCGATGTAATGCGCGGTGGCCTGCGCCATGCGCACGCCCACGTCGGACAGGTGGAAACCGGGCAGCCGCTCGTACAGCAGGTGCCCGGGGTTCTCCACTTTGCCGTGGCGCACGAAATGGATGGTTGTCGCCGGCATATTGGCCGCCTTTCTTGCGTTTCGGACCTGCCGGCCACGTGCTGGCTCAGCACGTTTCGCCGGTCGCCGGCCCTGTGAAAAAATTCGTCGATTCGAATATTGGTTCCTGCCCTAATGTACCGCGTGTCACGACGGTACCTGCGCATAAAGTTGCCTTGGTCAACAAAGACACACAAACAACACGCACCATCCCACCTTTCTCCCCGTGTGCGGCATGTCAAACATGTCAATCGATTGACGTGTCGGACGACTGGGGCAGCGAGCTGGTATCGGAAGCGGTTAACCAATAATTCAGGGGAACCACCACCATCAGTCCGCACGCGACGCAAAGCTGCGGACGTCACGAGCGAAACCGTGAGCGGAAAGGAGCGGCAAGCATGACCAACAATGTCCTCGTCGGCGTCAAAGACATCGGCCAACGTCTTTTCGGAGGGTATGCGGAGCTGCTTCGCATACCGCACACCGCGCGATTCTCCGTCGGATCGGTAATCGCCTGCATGCCGTTCCCAATGGTCGGCATGACGATCACGATTTCCGTGCAGCATTACTACGGCAACTATTCGCTGGCGGGCGCGCTGACGGCCGTGCAGGCGATCGCGCTGGCCGTGGCGAGCCCGGTGCTCGGCAAGCTGGTCGACAAATTCGGTCAACGGCAGGTGTCGATTCCCACAATCATCGTGTGGATGGTGGCGGCGATCGCGCTGGTCTCCTGCATCACCGCACGCGTGCCGTCGTGGATCCTGTTCTGCATAGTGCCGTTCATGGCCGCGATTCCGCCGTGGGGCGCGATGAGCCGTCAACGTTGGACGACGCTGCTCAAGGGCGATGCGGAGAAGACGAACCGTGCGCTGTCGCTGTCCGGCGTATTCGACGAGTGCATGTGGGTTATCGGCAATCCGCTGGCGTCCACATTGGCCGTGATCTCCGGACTGCTGGCGTTCTCGTTCACCGGCATGTGCGTGGTGATCGGCGCGCTGATGTTCCTGACGGAGCTTACGACCGAGCCGAAGTCGCAGACCCAGCTGGCCCGCGAGGCGGGCATGACCCGCAAGGAGTACCGCGAGCGCGAGGCCGCCCGGTCCAAGGCGCTGCAGGCCGAGGCCGCGGTGGAGTACGCGCGCAACAAGGCGCGTGCGGAAGGCAAGACGGCGGCCGAGGTGCAGGCTGCGATGGAGAAGGCCGAGGCGGAGGTGAAGGCCGGACGCAAGGAGTCAATCTGGGGTCCGGGCCTGATCGCGGTGTGCGTGACGTGGTTCGGCCTGGGCGCGTTCCAGTCGGCCGCCGGCATTTCGATCGTCGCGTTCGCCACAGAGGCGCATATGAAGCAGTTCACCGGTTTCGTATTCGCCTGCTTCTCGTTCAGCTCTCTGATCGGCGCGCTCGTGTATGGTGCGAAAAATTGGACGATTCCACTGTGGAAGCGTTTCTACTTCTGTCTTGCGGTGGTGAATCTTGGAATCGGTTCGTTCATGTTCGCCAAGCATTTATGGGTGATCATGATCATCTACCTGTGCATCGGCGTCTGCCAGGCTCCGACGTGGGTGAACGGCAACCAGCTGATGCTGCACCTGGTTCCGCCCACACGTTTCACGGAGGGTATGGCTTGGATGGGCGCAATGAATTCGATCGGCGGTTCGGTCGGTTCCGCGATCGCCGGACAGTTCATCGACCGCATGGGCTCGCGGGGCGGTTTCATTGTGGTGACGGCGTTGGCGTTGACGTCGCTGGCGATCGCGATGCTTGGTTTCAAGCAGATCAAAGAATCCACCGAACAGCCGACGCTTACCAACGTGAGTGTGTGAACCGTATAAACGAGCCGGCAATCCCAGGAAACGTACGCCAACCGCAGAAAGGCGCGTCCGAATCGCAATAAAAATCCGATTCGGACGCGCCTTTTCGTATGCCGTATACGAAACGCCGCCAGCTACTTCGGCCAGCCCTTCGGCGTGTGCTCCAGCGACCAGACGCCCAGCTTGTGCGAGAAGCTGTTCTCCCACTTGGCTTCCAGCTGTTCCGGAGTCAGGCGGTTTTCCTTCTTCTTCAGACGGTTCGTGGCGTTGGTATGCGTATCGTCCAACAACCACTTGCGCGTCACAAAGTTCCACACCATCACCACGGCGGTGGCGATAAGCTTGCCCACGTTGGTACGGATCAGATATTCGGCGCTTTGAGAGACATACGCATCATGGTTCATGCCGTACGTGGAAATCCAGATGATGGCGTCGTTCATAAACAGGCCGATCACCGCGCCGACCACGAAGATGACGATCTCCATCCAGCGAGCCATGTCCTCACGATGCTTGAACACCATCTTCATGCTGGCGACATAGTTGAAGATCAACGAGATGATAAACGAGATGGTGGCGGCGAGCACGTTGTGCATGTGGAAGGCGCCGACGAGAATGTTTAGAATACCCCAGTCGATGATGAAGGCGATCACACCCACAATGCCGAATTTCATAAGCTGTTCAATCAGTTTTCTCACACGGGATATTTAACACTCGCGCGCAGACCACCTAAACTTGGGTAACGAAGAACAATATATTTCAACGATTGCAAGGAGCAGCAATGCCAGTCATCCACACGCACGTTTCCGTATCCACCACCCCTGGGCAGCGCGAGGCGCTGAAGACGGCCTACGGCAAGGCGATTTCTGCCGTTCCCGGCAAGTCTGAAGGCTGGCTGATGTGCCCGTTCGAAGACAATATGCCGATTTATTTCGGCGGTGACGATTCCAAGCCGGCCGCATACGTGGAAGTGAATGTGTTCGGCCGTTCCGTGCCGGGTTCCGCCTGGGAGAAGCTGACCGAGCAGATCATGGCCGCGCTGGGCAAGGAGCTGGGCATTCCGGCCGACCGCACATACATCCGCTACACCGCCACGACTGACTGGGGCTGGAACGGTGGAAACTTCTGACGAAGTTCCACCGTTCCTTCGAGGTTTGCCCATATTGCAAACCTCTCACCTCACCTACGGGAAGCACGTCTAGGAAGCTCGCCTGACTACGGCAGGGAAATCGCAATATCAGCACCCCCGACCGCTCACAAAAGCGCGACACGGGCCTTTTCTACGGGACGTGAGCGAAAAGGGGTATGAAAACCGGCAAAATCGTCAGTAATCATACCCCCTTTTGCTCATAAGAGAGAAAAATCGCCCCATTCCGCAACTCGTGAGCAAAAGGGGGCGCACATGCAAGCACGCCCGCACCCACAAACGGACAACGTAAAGGTATCACCCACGAAAAAAACCGCCGGCCCGAACGGGACCAGCGGCTTTGTATTTACGCCGAATCAACGATTAGCGAGCGCCCTCGACGGTACGGGACGTACCGCCACGCGGCGCAATCGCAAGAAAATCAGACGATCTTCGGCATCGGGGTGGTCAGCGACGTGGTGAGGTTCACGTGCACCAGGCCCGCGCCGGAATGCACTTCGACCTTCTTCAGCGTGACGGTGCGCTCGGCTTCCGGAGCGCGGTCGTTGTCGGTCATGGTGGCCGGAGACTTCACCGCGACCAGAGCAAGCGAGCCGAAATCGATGCCCGCGCTGGCGCACAGACCCTCGGCGGCCTGCAACGACTCGGCGAAACCGTCCTTCAGAATCACACGGTCGGCCGGAACGCCATACGCATGCTCGGCGACCCAACGCACGTTCTCCACCAGAGCCATGCCCTTGTGGCTGTGCGGTTCGGCCGGCATAGAACCGTTCGTCACGGCATCGACGAACGCATCGAGCTGCGGGGCGAGCGCGTCGCCACCGTCGCGGTACAGGTTGCCGATGATCGGGTCGCGGAATTCCAGTTCCTTGGCGGTGTCCTTGAGCGCCGGAATCTGGTCGTCCTCGCCATCCCACAGGTTGATGAGCGGGAAGGTAGGAATATCAAGACCTTCGAGGCGCTGGACGTGGAACGGGTAGCGCCATGCCAGATCCGGATCGTCGCGCCACGTGGAAGCGCGGGTCACGACGATGGCTGCGGACGGCCACTGCGCGTCGTATTCGCGGCAGGCTATGTCAAGCCACTTCTGCGCGCCTGCGTCGGTACCATAGCCGGCTTCGACGATGACCACGTCATGCAATGCGCACGCCATCTCCACGGAAACCAGCGTCGGAATGCCGATGGACACGTTGGCGAACGGGCCGCCGTGCACGTACACCGGAGAGCCGTTCACGGTCTCCGTCTTGGCTGGCTTCACGGCGTCGCCGAGGATGCCGGTGATACGCCACAGGTCAACGAATTCGCCGAAGGTCACGGCCTTGCCATCCTTCGTGCCGGCGACCATCTTGGCAACGCGCTCGGAGATCTCATCCATGGAACGCGACAGCACAACGATCTGCATGAGCTCGCAGGTCGGGGTGAGCACCACACGCTCAGCCACGTCGCCCTTTCCACGGTCCACTGCGATCTGGCGCAGGGAACGGGACGGCACTTCGGAGACGCGCGGTACGAGGATGGTGTCCAGCTTGCCGTCGTCAACAGCCTTCTCCGCAAAGGAGACCAACAGGTTCTGGGCGGCCTCGATGGCTCCCATTTCACCGCACAGACCCCAGTCGATCAGCTCCGGGTGGGTCAGGGAGGCCTTGCCGCCGCCCGACGCGCCACCCTTGGAACCGGCTGCGGTGATGCCCATGCTCGGCTGGCGCAGCACGGCGGCCGCGTCGATGCCACGTTCGCGCAACGCATCGATCAACGCAATCGTAGTGGTGGTCTTGCCTTCGCCGCGGGACGCCTTCAGCGGGGTGTCGGCGGTGACGAGGACGACCTTGCCGTGCTTGCGCGGCGCATCCGGATTGTTCTTCAGATAATCGAGATAGCCGAACGCATCAATCTTCTGCACCAGACCGTATTGGCTGGTGAAATCCTCAATGCTGGTCACTGGGTTCCTTTCTTGGGAAAGCATTCCGCTGTATGGCGCACAACGTACGCGACAGACATCGCCTATGCAACGCGCGCCGGCACGAGCGGAAAAGCAAAGACGATTGCCATTCTAATAAGCACGCGCCACCAAAGAAAACCGGCTCCCGCACAGCGGACGCGCGCCGACCGTCATACGGAACTGTTTGTGGCGAACGCTGTGCGGAAGCCGGTTGCTACGCGGGTTTTCGTGGAATTTCTTGCGATTGCGCAATCGCAGAAAATATCAGAAGTCGGACATGTGGAAGCCGTTCTTCATGTTCATGCTGGTGGTGTAGAGCACGGAGTCGAGCAGCTTGTCGGTTTCCTCCTTGAGCTGCGCGGCCATGGTCTCGTTGGCGGCGGCGAGCACTTCGCGCGCCTCGCCGTTGCGGACGGCTTCGATGATTTCGTCCGGTTCCATCGGCTGCACGTCGCCGATCTCGTCCTCGGCGTCGAATTCGTCGACCACGCCTTCCACCAGTCGGTCGATCTGCTCGTCGGTGGCGGCTACCATGCGGTGGCCCATGCCGCCGGTCTTCTCCTGGTAGCGTTCCACCGCATTGGCGGTGTCGGCGAAGCTGGCGTCGCACAGGGCCGCGATGATGCGGTTCTCCCAGTAGAAGTTCTCGGAGGTGACGCGCGTGGTGGTGTCCTCAAGATACTTCGGCGTGGAGTCGACGTTCGGGAAGAACGGCACGAGCGTGTTGAACGGGTTGGAACCGTAAGCAATCCACTGCACGGCACGGTTGACCTGCGGACGGTACGGACGGATCTGCATGACGGACAGCTGGCTCTGACGGTTGATGCCGATCGGACGGAACATGTGGCGCGAATGCTGGTCGCCGAGCTTTCCATACGGATCGTACGGGGTGCCCTGATAGTGGGAGCTCAACACGTACTTCACGTCCTCGATGGTAATCTTGCGATCGGGCTGGCGGGCCCACGGAATGTCGTCCGAAGTCGGCTGGTGGTCGGCGTCCCGACCGTCCCACTGCTCGTCGTACGGGTTGAGGAAGCGCTGCATGTACCAAGCGCGCGGGGTGTTGTAAACATGGTCGGAATCAGAGTGGGAGCCGAACGCGTCACGCGGATTGAACGGGGTGACGTTCTCCACGGCCAGGTCCAGATGGTTGCGTTCGATGAATTCACCGAGGTCCGCGGAGCACATATGCTCCTCCTGGTCGCCGAGCGCGTCGTCGAGGTCGAATTCGTCGATGCCGAGCTGGTTCGGCATGGTCACGTATGCCTCGTCCGGCACACGCTTGGCGATCCAGTGGTGGCCTCCGACGGTTTCAAGCCACCAGATCTCGTCCACGTCGGAGAAGGCGACGCCGTTCATTTCGTACGTGCCGTACTGTTCGAGCAGAGCGCCGAGACGTGCCACGCCTTCACGGGCGGTCTTGACGTACGGCAGTACGAGGGTGAGGAAGTCCTCTTCGCCAATGCCGCCGGGCACTTCCGGCTCGTAGCCGTCCTCGCCTTCCTTGCCCTTGGCCGGAGTGAGCTCCACGAACGGGTCGGCGCCGAGCACGCGCTCGTTGGTGGTGAGGGTTTCGGTGGCGCTCATGGCCACATTCGCCTCATTGACGCCGGCTTCGCCCCAGATACCTTCCTTCAGGTCGGCGTTCGGCACGGCCGTGTACTGCAGCGGCTCGCCCGGCAGGTCGACTTCCACGTGGGACAGCACGCTCTTATAGTGGCGCGGCTGCTCGTCCGGCTTGACGACGATGAAGCGCTTCGGACAGAATTCGCCGTTCGCGCTGTCCTCATTGCGGGCGATGATGGTCGATCCGTCATAGCTTGCGTCCTTGCCGACCAGAATCGTGGTGCATGCCATATATGTACGTTCCTTTCGATTGTTTGCTTACGTCTTGTTTACTTGCGTCTGTTTCTTGCGTTTCCTAAGAATACTTGCGATTTGCCGGCTTGTTTTCCGGCCTATCGTCACGCTTTGCCGGTCAGGAAGATCGCGCCTTGGTCGGCGATCGTGCCGCACGTGCGCAGCGCGCGTTCCATTTCGTTGAGCCAGAAGCCTTGGTTGAGGCCGTTCAGCGGCGCGGTGGTACCCCACACGTGCAGGTAGTAGTCGTGGTCCTGGTCGGGCGGGTACGGGCCGTTGTAACGCATGGTGACGGCCGGATCGCTGCTGCGGCCCTTCAGCAGAGGCGACGCGGCGGACGTGCGTCCCTGCACCGTCTCGGGAATCATCGCGGAAACCGTGCGGGAAAAATCGGCCGGAATCGCCAATGCATGTGAATCGTTGAAATCGTACATCAGCGCGTCCACGGGCAGATTGGCGAGCGACCAATGGTTCCACTGGAAACCGCACACCGGAATGGAATCGGGATCGACGAATTCCCAATGCAGAAACTGCACGGACGGGTCGAGCTCGTCGATATAGAAGGGGAAGGAAACGATCGGAGTGCCGTCGATGCAGTTCTCAGGCGGCGCCGCCTTGGCGAACGCGTCGGGAATGACGGTGAAATCTGCGGAAATCTTCATGCTTCCAGTATCGCGCATGCGCGTGACGCGACGCGGCCGTATGACGCGTCTACGCCGGTGGCTCAATCGATGCAATCGCAGCAATCGACGCAACCCTCAGCCGAAACGACCCCGTCCGCGCGGCGATCGCACGGAACGGGGTCATTCCGGGAAACAGGGCCTATCAGAACCGAATCGCTCTCATAGGCACATTTGCAGTGGCGGAACCCTGCGGCCGCGATGACGCAGCCGCAAAGTCCGGAATAGCCGAGTGATAGAAAGAAGGGAAATCACTCGGCCGGCTTGTAGAAGTCGCCGTTGAGGGCTGCGGCCGCCTTGGCCTTGGCCTCTTCGAAGGTGACTTCGGCGAGGGAGGCGCGCACATCGTCCAGCGCCACCGGGGTCATGGACAGCGAGTTGACGCCGAGACCGGCCAGCACGACCGCCAGATCCGGATCGGCCGCGGCCTCGCCGCACACGCCCACCGGCATGCCCTTGGCGTTGCCCGCGTCGCAGATCATCTTGATGGCGCGCAGCACCGCCGGATGCCATGCGGTCTGGTAGTTGGCCACGGAACCGAGGGTACGGTCGGCGGCAAGGGTGTACTGGGTCAGGTCGTTGGTGCCGATGGACACGAAGTCGGCCACGTCGGCCACCTTGTCGGCCATCAGGGCGATCGACGGCACTTCGGCCATAGCGCCCACGAACTTCAGACCGAAGCTCTTGCCGAGTTTGACGAAGTAGTCGGCCTCATGCTGGTCGGCGACCATCGGAGCCATGACCCACAGGTTCGCGTCGGTTGCGGCGTCGGCGGCGGCGAGCGCCTTGAGCTGGCCTTCGAGCACGTCCATGTGGGCGCGCAGGGTACGCAGGCCACGCAGGCCGAGGGCCGGATTCGGCTCGTCTTCCGGAGTCAGGAACGGCAGCGGCTTGTCGGCGCCGGCGTCGAGCATGCGGATCACGACCTTCTTGCCCGGGAACTGGCTGAGCAGCTCGGTGTAGGCCTTGGTCTGCTCTTCGACGCTCGGCGGCTCGGAGTTGCCGATGAACAGGAATTCGGTACGGAACAGGCCAACGCCTTCGGCGCCGTATTCCAGCGCCTTCGCGGCATCGGACGGCTTACCGACGTTGGCGAGCAGCGGAATCAGATGGCCGTCCTTGGTGGCGCCCGGCTTGCCACGCAGTTCCTTGGCTGCGGCGGCACGGGACTTGGCGGCTTCGGCGGCGGCGATCTCGTCTTCGCTCGGGTTCACCACGATCTCACCCTTGGCTGCGTTGACGATGACGTTGGTGCCGTTCTCAAGTTCGGCGGCTTCGGCGGCGGAGACGACCGCGACGATGCCACGGGCGCGCGCCAGAATGGCGGTGTGGGAGGTCGGACCGCCCTGGGAGGTAACGATGGCCAGGGTCTTGCTCATGTCGAGCGCGGCGGTGTCGGCCGGGGACAGGTCTTCGGCGACGAGCACGAACGGGGTTTCGCTGACCGGCAGGCCTGGGGCGGGAGCGCCCATGAGGTCGGCGATCACGCGCTGGCCGACGTCATGCAGGTCGGCTGCACGCTCGGCCTGGTAGCCGCCGATGGCGCGGAACATGTCTTCGACCGCGCCGAAGCCTTCCAGCACGGCGCGCTCGGCGGTCTTGCCCTGGTTGATGAGGTCCTTGATGGACTGTGCAAGGGACGGATCGGAGGCGAACATGGCGATGGCCTGCAGAATCGGGGCGGCCTGCTTGGCGCCTTCGTCGCCGTTGGCGGCTTCTTCGGCGCGACGGTTCAGGTCGGCGTTGACGAGGGCGAGCGACTTTTCGACGCGGGCGATTTCGGTTTCCGCGGAGATGTTTTCGGCGCGCGGAGCGTCCGACGGTTCCGGCAGCGGAGCGGCCATGCGAATGACCGGGCCGACTGCGACGCCACGACCGATACCAACACCCTTAATGTTCATGAGAACTCCTTTTCCTGTTTCCTTGGGAAAAAATATGGATACGCAAACGATTGCAGGATTATGCCTGCCTTGCGTAGGTGAGTTACTGCAATGATCCCCACCGTCTTTGCCGGTAAATCATTTTCAGCCTGCGATTAGTATACACGAAATTCCCGCAAAACAAAACCGGTAAACGTTTTCTGTGTTTCGTAAAAACTGTGCTATGATAATCGCAAGAAATGCAGATGCCGGCAAAAGCCGCATAATGCAATCGATATGCAAAAATCGATATACATCGACGTGTAAATATCGAGACAACCCAACGTAAGCAAACCAACCACCAACCACAACAAAGGAGACCATTATGGCAACCCGCAATCTCGTCATCAACGATCCGGTCGGCATTCACGCCCGTCCGGCCGCCATGTTCGCGCAGGCCGTCACCGCTTCCGGCCAGACCGTGACCATCGCCAAGGAAGGCGGCAACGCCGTTCCGGCCGGCTCCATCCTGTCCATCATGGGTCTGGGCATCAAGCAGGGCGACACCGTGGTCATCAACGTCGAAGGCGACAACGCCGAGGCCGTGGCCGACAACCTGGCCAACATCCTCGTCAACGCCGAGTGACGCACCGCGCATAACGCGCTGACGCACTGACGTACGAACGTTTCGACCGCCCGCCATATTCGACGGGCGGTCGTTCTATTCTTAATAGGTTCTTCGCGGCTCGAACCGGTTCATCAGACCAGACCTTTGGTCGAGAAGCACACAGGGGTTCAGGGCACCCTTTAGGGCATTTTGAAAAACACTTAGGGAGCCGGCAAACGCAAGCCGGACACGACGGAAAGGACAGCGCATGGCAGGCAGAACCGACAGCGGCAGCTCAATCACCAACGTCGCGGCGACGGCCGGCGTGTCCATCGCCACCGTCTCACGCGTGCTGTCCGGCAAACGCGGCAAGGACGACGATATCGCCCGCCGCGTGCGCGAAGCCGCCAAACAGCTCGGCTATTCCGTCAACTACGCGGCGAGCGCGCTGCGCAGCGACGTGACGAAAACCATCGGTCTGATCATTCCGAGCGCCACGGAACCGTTCTCCGCGCAACTGCTCGACGAGATCGAGCCGACCATCGACACCGAATCGCAGCAACTGCTGCTGGGCATCGGAGCCACGCAGGAAGCGCAGGCGGAACGCATCGAATCGCTGTCCAACCGCCATGTGGACGGGCTGATCGTGGTGCCCGCGGCCGGCGCTGACCTTGCCGGAACGTTGAACCAGTACGCGAACACGCTGCCGATCGTGCAGATCTGCGGACGGCAGACCGCGCCGCGCGTGTCCGTGGTAGGCATCGACGAGAACGCCGCGATGGAGGCAATCGTCAAACATCTGGCCGAGCAGGGCATCGCGTCCGCCGCGTATATGGCCGGTAATGAGCTGTCTTTCGAATCGGCGGAACTGTTCGCCACATTCCACACGCATATGCGCACTTACGGGCTTGCCACCAGCGAAAACTGGAACCAGTTCGGCGAACGTACCGTGCAGCGCGGTTTCGATTGCGCCATGCGGCTGTTCAACGGGCCGCTCGTACAGCCGGAAGCCGTGGTCTGCGCCGACGATGCGATCGCGTTCGGCGTGATGGTGGCGTTCGACGCGTTGGGAATCCGCGTGCCGGAGGACGTGCTGGTGGTCGGCTACCATGATTCCGCCATCGCGCGTACCACCATGCCCCGTCTGACGTCGGTGCGTGCGCCGTTTGAGCGTATTGTGTCGGAATGCTTGCGATTGCTGGCTTCCGGTCCTGCCGGAGGCGCGGCGGAGACGGCTGCTGCGCCAGGCGGCAGCGTGCGCGCGCCCCGTGTCATGCTTGCCCCGCAGCTTATTGTGCGGGATTCCTCGGTGTTCCGCCGGTGAATCGCGAATCGAATCGCCGGTAATTACTGGAAATTACGAAAATCACGGAATCAGCGCGCAGAACAGCGCTTCAAACACCAAAACCGGATTGCCGTTGCCATTGAGCCTGCGGCGCGCGGTGGCGATGTCCTCCAGCCGGCGCACGGCCCCCGTACGGTCGAGCCGTACCGACAATTCCGTGATGGCGGAACGGTTTTCGAGGTTGATGAGTCCCACCGCGTCCTCGGCGTTGTTCTGCAGCACCGCCACGTCACGGTAGATGCTGGCGACCGAATTGAGCGCACGGTCGAGCACGTCACGCGTGAGTCTGGTGGCGCGTCGTTTGAGCTCGTCTTTTTTGGCGATCGCATTGTATGCGCCACGCAGTTTCGGGGGTATGCGGTCTTTGGGTCCGAGCCCGTTGATGCGGCGGAAATCGGCTTCCGCTTCGGACGCTTTGACGTTAACTTCCGCTTCGGCCTGCGCCTTCGCGTTGTCGATGAGGTTGCCAGCCAATAGCACGGCATCCGACGCGCGATGCAAGCCGAGCACGCCGACGATGAGCTCGTCGCGGTCCGTCATGACGCGTTCGTCCTTGGCATACAGGCTCGCGATGCCGATGTGCCCCTCCGACAATCGTGCCGCACGCGCCGCGATATTCGGCTCGAAACCTTGCGATTCCAAGAATTTCGCCACCGCCTGGTTAGACGGTACGGCCAAGTTGACGATGCGCGTGCGCGAGCGGATGGTCGGCAGCACGTCTTGGGCGCTGGGCGCGCACAGCAGCCAGATGGTGTGCGGGCTCGGCTCTTCGATTTCCTTCAACAGCACGTTGGTGGTGCGTTCCATCATGCGGTCGACGTCTTCGATGATGATGATGCGCCACGGCGCGGTGCCGGGCATCTGCTCGGATGTGGTGATGATGTCACGCACCTCGTCGATGCCGATGGTCACTTTGTTGGTGGCCAGCACGCTCACGTCGGGATGGGTGCCGGCAAGCACCTGCTCGGTGGTTTTGGTCGGCTCATCGTTCAGGCCATGATCGGGGCTTTCGAGCGCGGCGGCGAACGCGCGGGCAACGTTGGAACGGCCCGATCCGGGAGGGCCGCAGATCAGCCACGACTGCGCGATGGCCTTCGGGTCGCCGCTGGCGATGGCCTTCAGCTGTTCGACCACCTGCGCTTGGCCTACTATGGAGTTCCACACGCTCATGCGATACCCCCGTCAGCGGTGCTCACGGTGTCGAAATCGGCTTTGATACGCACCCACACGTCTTCGATGGACTGGCTTGCGTCAATGACGTGGAACCGTTCCGGCTCACGTTCAGCCAAGTCGAGGAACGCGACGCGTGTGCGACGCTGGAAGTCGTTGCCGGCCGCCTCCATGCGGTCTTCGGCATGCTGCAGCCGCGCATGCGATTGCGCCGGATCCATATCCAGCAGATACGTGCGTTCCGGCAGCAGACCGTTCGTGGCCCACATGCTCAGGTTTCGGATTTCCGCGGCCGTCAGCTCGCGGCCGCCCGCCTGGTACGCCAAGGAGGAATCGAGATACCGGTCGGTGATGACCACCGCGCCGCGTTGCAGAGCGGGCAGAATCACTTCCGCGACGTGCTGCGCGCGGTCGGCGGCGAACAACAGCGCCTCCGTACGCGGGGCGATGTCGGCGCAATCGTCCTCATCCCCCGTATCCACGCCGTGCAACAGCATTTTGCGAATCGCCACGCCCAATGCGGTGCCGCCCGGCTCGCGCGTGACCACGCATTCGCGGCCCTGAGATTCAACATATGCGCGCAACCGTTCGACCTGCGTGGTCTTGCCCACGCCGTCAACGCCTTCAAACGAGATAAAAGTGCCCTGCATGCCTTTCACTGTACCGTGCGCCCCTGCCGTGCCCGGCCATTCGGCCCACGGCTTGGTGTCGCACGATGCCGATTGTCTTGCGGAACATCAGATCGTGCGACGTTTCGCGCGCCGCATAACGTCAGCGTGCGGGAACGACTTCAGGACGCGCGTAGCCTTCGTTGGCGGTCAGCCAGTCGACGTCAGCCTTCACGGTGGACGCGGTGGAGCCGATCTCCTTCGCTATACGCGTATTCGCCCAACCCTTGTCGGCCAGTTCACGCACCTTGGCACGGCGGTCGGCACGCGCCTGTTCGGTCGCGCTCACCTTCTTCGCGGATTTCGCTCCTTTGGCAGCGCCCTTCTTGGCTCCCTTCGCAGCCGTCTTGCGGCCACGACGCTTCGACGGCCCCTGCGCGCGCTTCTCCGCCAGCAGGCGGAACGCCTCGGCCGGTTCGATCGATTCGGGCGCATACTGCTTCGGCAGTGTACGGTTTGTCTCGCCGTCGGTGATGTACGCGCCGTAGAAGCCGTCCTTGATGGTCACGTGCTTCTGGGTTTCCGGATCGACGCCCAAGTCGCGCAACGGCGGCTTGGCCGCGCCACGTCCACGACCGCGTCCATACTTCGGCTGCGCGAACAGTTCCTTGGCCTTCTCCAAGTCGACGGTGAAGATCTCGTCTTCGGAAGCCAGCGAACGCGTGTCGGACTTGCCGTCGGCACCGGTCTTGGTCAGGTACGGGCCGTAACGGCCATTGTTGGCCATGACCGTAACCGTTTGCATTTCGCCGGTTTCGGCGTTCGCCTCATCGTAGGAGCCGACTTCGCGCGGCAGGCTCAGCAGTTTCAGCGCGTCTTCCAACGTCAGCGATTCGGGACTCATCGTCTTGAACAGCGACGCCATCTTCGGACGGTCGGAAGCCGCCTTCTTACCGCCGGAACGCTTCGTCTTGCCCGCCTTGCCTGCGGCGGACTCGGCAGCGGTATCGCCGGCATCTTCCGCGCTCGGCATGACCAACGCCACGTACGGGCCGAACCGGCCATTGCGTACCTCGACGGTGCCGCCGGACACCGGGTCCTTGCCCAGTTCACGCGGCCCACCGGAATGGTTTTCAATCAGATCGTGGCCGACCTCGACGGTCAGCTCATCCGGAGCGAGCGTATCCGGCAGCGAGGCGCGCTTCGGATTGCCTTCCGCATCCAGATGCTTCATGTCCTCAAGATACGGGCCATAACGGCCGACGCGCACGTGCAGGCCATCGCCGATATCGATGGTGTTGATCTCACGCGCATCAATCTCGCCAAGCTGCGCCACCTGCTGCTGCAGGCCCTCATGCGCCTCGTCGGCGGACTGGGCCGCGCCATCGCCGGAACCGAAGTAGAAGCGGGTCAGCCACGCCTTGCCGGTCTCATGGCCACCGGCAATCTGGTCGAGGCCGGTTTCCATATCGGCGGTGAACTCGTAATCCACATACTTCGGGAACTTCGTTTCAAGCAGTTTGGTGACGGAGAACGCCAGCCAGGACGGGATCAGCGCACGGCCACGCTCGTACACGTACCCGCGGTCGATGATTGTGGAGATGATGCTCGCATACGTGGACGGACGGCCGATTTCCTTCTGTTCCAACGTTTTGACGAGCGACGCTTCGGTGTAGCGCGCCGGCGGCTGGGTCTCGTGGCCGTCCGCGGCAACGTCCACGGCGGCAAGCTCGTCGCCCGGCTGCATCGGCGGCAGGGAAACGTTGTCATCGGTTTTCTTCGAAGCCTTCGCAGACTTTTCGGCCTTATCGCCAATCTTCACGCCCGCCGCCTCGGCGCTCTTCTTCGCGTCGGCAACGCTACGGCGGCCCTCGCCGGTGGCCTTCATGAAGCCGGGGAATTCGATGACGGTACCGGACGCCTGGAACATGGCCTCGCCGTCGGATTCGGTCGGCGCGGACAGACGCACGGTGGCGGTGGAACCGGTCGCATCGGCCATCTGGCAGGCCAGCGTGCGCTGCCAGATCAGGGTGTACAGCTTGAGCTGGTCGGCCGGCACTTTGGTGGCGATTTCAGCCGGATCGCGGAAATGCGCGCCCGCCGGTCGGATACATTCGTGGGCTTCCTGCGCGCCCGCCGTCTTCGTGGCGTACTGCTTGGGCGCATCGGACAAGTACTTTTCGCCGAAGTGCCGCGACACCGCTTCACGGGCGGCCGCGATCGCCTCCTGCGACAGCGTCACCGAATCGGTACGCATATACGTGATGAAACCGTTTTCGTACAGCCCCTGCGCGGCACGCATGGTCTGGCGCGAGCTCATGCCAAGGCGATTGCCGGCCGTCTGCTGCAGCGTGGACGTGGTGAACGGCGGCACCGGACGGCGACGGTACGGCTTGGTCTCCATCGATGCGACGGTGAACGTCGCATATTCCAGCGATCGCGCGATCGCATTCGCGTGCGTTTCGTCCAGCTGCACGACGTTGTCTTTGACGCCGGCGGCGGTCAGCCGGCCATCATCGCCGAAATCCTTGGAACCGGCCAAACGACGGCCGCCAAGCGACACCATGCGAGAATCGAACGCAACATTGTTGCCGTCGGCGTCGGGCGCTTCCAGCGTGGCGGTGACATCCCAATAGGGGGCACGCACGAACGCCATGCGCTCACGCTCACGTTCCACGATCAGACGGGTGGCCACGGACTGCACGCGGCCCGCGGACAGGCCCGGACCGACTTTGCGCCACAGCACCGGGGACAGCTCATAGCCGTACAGACGGTCCAGAATACGACGGGTTTCCTGGGCGTCCACCATGGCGGCGTCCACATCACGCGTGTTGTTCAGCGACGCCTTGATCGCTTCCGGCGTGATCTCGTGGAACACCATGCGCTTGACGGGCACCTTCGGCTTCAGCGTCTGCACAAGATGCCATGCGATCGCCTCACCTTCGCGATCCTCATCAGTGGCGAGGTAGAGGGTGTCTGCCTTCTTCAGCGCGCTTTTCAGGTCGGCAACGGTTTTCTTCTTGTTGCCGTCCACGATGTAATACGGCTTGAATCCGTCTTCGATATCCACGCCGAACTTGCCGTACTTGGCTTTCTCGGCCGCCGGCACCTGGCTGGGCTGGGCAAGGTCGCGGATATGACCGACCGATGCCATGACCGTGTATCCGGAGCCCAAGTATCCGCCAATCTTCTTCGCCTTGGTAGGAGACTCCACAATAACGAGCTTGCTGCCGGTAGCCATAGCCACTCCTTATTACTAGTGTTTGCAACGCAATAATACTCACTGAATACGGAGAAATGGCAAACCGCCCGTGTGGCGCATGGACGGCAGCATGCCCGGAACCGGCTGTTTTCAGCGCTTCGGCGGTGCGGGCGGCGCTCCCACCAAACCCAGTTTCGTCAACGGCGAGGCGGTCAGCTGACGCATGGCGAGCGTTATGCCAAGCACCAGCGCGGAAACGGCGGCCGTCAGCAGCGCCGTGGAAACGTACGCGCCGGCATTCGTCCATTCGGCGCTCATGGCGAGTCCCGGCTGAATCTGCCAGATGATATACGCGCCGTACAGGATGCCCAATACGCCAATCGTCAGCATCACACTGCCGACGATCTGCACGCTTGCCGACGAGACGCGCGTGCCCGGCTCATCCATGCCGCTGGCGAACGTGGTGGCAAGCGCCAGCAACGCCAGTCCGCCGACGATCAGCAGCGCCATAATCACGTCGGTCGGACGATGCCATTGCGCCGCGATCACCGACAATCCGACCAGCACCGTATACGCCCAGCCAATCACCGCCACCAGCGCACGCAGCACGCGCGGCACGGCGCACAGCAGCATCACGCTTGCCGCAGCGGCAAGGATGACATGCCCGGAAGGCGCGGAATTATTAGGATTCGATTCCAAATTAATAAGATACGGGCGTGGCAGCAGCGGCTTCAACAGTTCGGCCGCGGCGAAACACAGGCCTCCGAATACAGCGAGCTGCGCGATCGACAGCCACCGTTTGCGCACGATCAGCACGGCAAACGCGATTGCCCCCATGATGACGCTGACGGTGATGACCACTGCGGAAATGGCGAAGACGTGCACGACCGGCGCCAGCCAACCCGGCAACGCGGCATCGAATTTCGACCAGACGATATCCTCATAGCTTTGGCCGTCCATGGTACGCACGCCAAGCCACCAGACGCCGGCGGAAGCGGCAAGCATCAGCAGACCGAACACCACGCACAGCACGATGCTGGACACGCGCGGATGGCGGGTCAGCGGATCCGCCTGAGCCAAGCCTTTGTTGACATCCTGCGGAGAAAGCACCGCCTCGACTTCGCGCATATCAGGGAACGACAACGATTCCAACGGTTCCGCAGGCGTTGCTGCCGTGGGCTGCTGAAGCATGTTCACAGGCTGCTGTGGATCTCGGACAAGTGGCTTGAATTCGTTGGTCATAGTCACCGAGAATACGGCATCGCCCCTACTGTGGGGAACGAATCGGAGAAGATATAGAAAAACCTCCACGCACCCGGAAGAGGCCACTTACCCTTGCTGCATTCCTGCCCTGGGGGAGTTGGGTGACATACCGCCACGCGGAGGCTCTTGCCATATTACACCATGCCCGGACCTCGCCGCACCGACTAGACGCACGGGTACACTTGAGAAGGAATCGCACGCCATCCCTGTGCGTTTGCGTGGCTGCGATAAGCATCGATAACGTTTGGAAGGTTGTTTTCTTATGACTGATGCGGTGGAGTATCCCGATCTGGTGGTCGTGGGCGCGGGCCTGTTCGGCCTGACCGTGGCCCAGCAGGCCGTCGAGCACCTGGGCGTGAGGGTCGAGATCATCGACGTGCGCGACCATATCGGCGGCAACGCGTACAGCTACATGGACGAGGAGACCGGCGCGGAGATCCACAAGTACGGCGCGCACCTGTTCCACACGTCCAACAGGCGCGTGTGGGACTACGTGAACCGTTTCACAAGCTTCACGGACTACGTGCACCGCGTGTACGCCACGCACGACGGCGAGGTGTATCCCCTGCCGATCAACCTGGGGACCATCAACCAGTTCTTCCACGCGCGCTACACGCCGGCCGAGGCGAAGGCCCTGGTCGAGAGCCAGGCCGGCGAATTGGCGGGCACGGACCCGAAGAACCTCAACGACAAGGGCATTTCGCTGATCGGCCGCCCGCTGTACGAGGCGTTCATCAAGAACTACACGGGCAAGCAGTGGCAGACCGATCCGAAGGACCTGCCCGCGGGCATCATCAACCGCCTGCCGGTGCGCTTCAACTACGACAACCGGTATTTCAGGGACACGTGGGAGGGCCTGCCCACGGACGGCTACACGGCATGGATGGAGCGCATGATCGACGATCCGCGCATCCACGTGACCCTCAGGACCGACTTCTTCGACGAGTCCCAGCCGTACAACAGGAAGGCGCTGGCCGCGGCGGGCGTGCCGGTGGTGTACACGGGTCCGGTGGACCGCTACTTCGACTACTCGCTCGGCGAGCTGAAGTGGCGCACGGTGGACTTCAGGGAGGTGCGTTACGACGAGGGCGACCATTTCGGATGCCCGGTGATGAACTTCTCCGACGCGGACGTGCCGTACACCCGCGCGATCGAGTTCAAGAACTTCAACCCGGAGCGCCGCGCGTCGCAGAACCCGGACAGGACGGTGGTGTGGGAGGAGTACAGCCGTTTCGCCGAGCGCGGGGACGAGCCGTATTATCCGATCAACACGGAGGCCGACAAGGCGTTGTACGCGAGGTACGAGGAGCTCGCGAAGGCCGAGCCGCTCACGGTGTTCGGCGGCCGTCTGGGCACGTACAAGTACTACGACATGCACAATGTGATCGACACCGCGTTGACCGCGTACGAGCAGCAGGTCGAACCACTCCTCAAAAAGTGACGCGCTATAGATTGCGCAACATATGATTCCCCGTTCGTGCTGCTGCGGTGTACGACCATTGGCCACCACCGCCGCAGCGTTCCGGGACAACAAAAATCCCTATGGCATTACCCCAGGCCATAGGGATTTTCATTATATGCTGATTCTGCCTACGAATCAGCCGAGTGGGTCGAGGCCTACGAGATGGGTTGTCATTGCCATCGCAAGTCTGCCGTCAGCAACGCACGCTATGCGCGCCACACATCCTTGCCGGCGGCCTTCGCGGCCGCCACATCGGCGTCAAGCTGCTCTTCGGTGCCTTCGACCTCGCCCTTGATGAATTCCTCCACCAAGCGGCGGGCCTCGCCATCCTCGTGCTGCACGGCCGGGGACTTCATGAAGTAGGAGCTCGGAGCCAGCACCGGACCGGCCAGGTGGCGGTCGAGCGCAATCTTGGCCGCACGCACGGCGTCGATCACAATACCGGCGGAATTCGGGGAATCCCACACCTCGAGCTTGTATTCGAGGTTCAGCGGCACATCGCCGAACGTGGTGCCCTCAAGACGCACGAAGGCGAACTTGCGGTCGTCAAGCCAAGCCACGTAATCGGACGGGCCGATATGCACGTTGTGCGGATCCATCTCGTGCGGCACCACGGAAGTGACGGCGCGGGTCTTGGAGATCTTCTTGGATTCCAGGCGGGAACGCTGCAGCATGTTCATGAAGTCCATGTTGCCGCCGACGTTAAGCTGGTACGTACGATCCAGACGCACGCCGCGATCCTCGAACAGACGGGCCAGCACGCGGTGCGTGATGGTGGCGCCGACCTGCGACTTGATATCGTCGCCGACGATCGGCACACCAGCGTCACGGAACTTCTGCGCCCACTCCGGATCGGAGGCGATGAACACCGGCAGGCAGTTCACGAACGCACAGCCAGCGTCCATAGCGGCCTGAGCGTAAGCCTTGTCCGCCTTCTCGGAACCAACCGGCAGGTAGGAAACCAGCACGTCGACCTTCTTGTCACGCAGCACCTGCGCCACATCCACCGGCTCGGCGTCCGACTCCGTAATCATCTGACGGTAGTACTCGCCCAAACCGTCGTTGGTCGGGCCACGCAGCACCTCCACACCCAGATTCGGCACGTCCGCGAACTTGATGGTGTTGTTCTGGGAGGCTCCGATCGCCTCGGACAGGTCCTTGCCCACCTTCAGCGCATCGACGTCGAACGCGGTGACGAATTCGATGTCACGCACGCGGTAGCCACCGAAATTGTTGTGCATCAGGCCGGGAATCTTATCCTCGTCCTTGGTGTCCTTGTAATACTCAACGCCCTGCACCAGCGACGAGGCGCAATTGCCCACGCCGGCGATAGCCACTCGAATGCTCATCTGAAAACGACTCCTCTGTTATGCATTTCGCAGGTATACCAATCCCCAAGCATACCCACAACCGCATTGTAAACTGAAAAATCACTGAAAAACGGCCATATTACGGCAGTCGTCAACAGATTGTCGATTTGTAAAAAAGCTGCGCAAAAACATGTTTTTCCAGTCGGACAGCACCATCTACACCCTTGTTTTTCAGGTCGTTCGGCTACGGTGGAAACCATGGTTTCACGAACACGAAGTGTCAGCTCACGCTCAAAAAGCGCCCGCAGCGGCAGCGCAACGTCCACGACGCCACGGGTGGGCACCACCTACGGGGTCCATGGAGAAGTGCTGAGCAAGCCGCCCCAGGGGCCGAAGCACACTTCGCATCGCGCACCCAAAAAGACCAGAAAACACAAGCATCTCGTGCTCAAATGGGTGCTCGGCATCTTCGCGGCGCTCATCGCGGCAGGTATCGGCCTGTTCGCCTACATGTACATCACCACGGAAATCCCGCAGCCGGAAAAGTTCGCGCTGGCTGAAAAGACGACCGTGTATTACAACGACGGCACCACGCCGATCGGCAGCTATGCGGAGCAGAATCGCGAAATCATCAGCTGCGCAGACCTGCCCGACTACGTCGGCAACGCGATTGTGGCTTCGGAAGACCGCTCCTTCTATACCAATAAGGGCATCGATCCGATCGGCATCGCACGCGCGTTCTACAACAACCTGACCACCGGTAGCAGGCAGGGCGGTTCCACCATCACCCAGCAGTATGCGGAACGCTATTATCTGGGCGAAACCACCTCGTACGTGGGCAAACTGCGTGAGGCGTTCCTGGCGGTCAAAATCGCCCAAGCACAGGACAAGAGCCAGGTGTTGTGCAACTACATGAACACCATCTATCTCGGCCGTGGCGCATACGGCATCCAGGCAGCGGCCAAAGCGTACTTCGGCAAGGACGCGAAGGATCTGACGCTCTCCGAAGCGGCCATGCTTGCCGGTATCATTCCCGCGCCGAGCGTATGGACCCCCGACGTGAATCCCAAGCAAGCTGAAAAACGTTACAAGCGCGTGCTGAACATCATGGACGAAGACGGCTACATCACGCCGGACGAGAAGAAAGCCGCGAAATTCCCGCAAACCATCGAAATCCAACAGAACAACCAGATGTCCGGACCGAACGGATACCTGTTGACGATGGTGCAGAACGAACTCGTCAACACCAAGGCGTTCAGCAAGCAGGACCTGGAAACCGGCGGCTACAAAATCGTCACCACCATTGACAAATCGAAGCAGGACCTGATGTTCTCCACCATCAGTCCCTCCCAAAACGGCATGCAAGGCATCGTGCCCGACGGCATGCAGTTCGGCGCGCTGTCGGTGAACCCCAAGGACGGTTCCATCATCTCGCTGTACGCAGGAGACGACTACCTGACCAAGCAGCTCAACAACGTCACCCAGGCAACGTACGAAGTCGGCTCCACCATGAAGCCGTTCGCATTGCTGGCCGCCGTCAACGAAGGCGTCAGCCTCAACACGTACTTCAACGGCAACTCGTACCGGACGTTCCCGGGCATCACCGAAACGGTGAGCAACTACGGCGGCGAGAATCTGGGATACGTGAACCTGTACACGGCGACGGAACAATCCTCGAACACCGTGTACATGGATCTGCAAACCAAGCTCGGCGCGCAGAAAATCGCCGAAACCGCACGGCAGGCCGGCGTTGACGATTCGTCTTTGGATGGTTCCAACCCGTTCACCGTGCTCGGCAACAACGGCCTGACCCTCAAGGACATGACGCAGGGATACGCCACACTGGCCAACCAAGGCAACAAGCCGACGCTGCATATCGTTGCCCAAGTGCAGACGGCGAACGGCACCGACCTGTACAACGCGCCGACCTCGGCGGAGCAGACGTTCGAAGCGAACAACGCGAATCTCGTGACGAAGGCGCTTACCGGCGTGGTCCAGCGAGGCACCGCCACCGAGGCGCGTGCCACTGGGCACACCATTGCCGGCAAGTCAGGCACCGCAAACGATTCCAACGCAGCGAGCTTCATCGGCTACACGCCGTCCATGCTGACTTCTGTGGCGATGTGGTATCCGGACGCCAACGGCAACCCGCAGGAGATTCCCGCATTCGGCAGCTGGACCGGCGGCAGCGATTACCCCGTGCATCTCTTCACCGAATACATGAAGCAGGCACTGGCCGATACGCCGAACGAAACGTTCCCCGACGCCACCGATAACGGCAAGGTCGGCGGACCGGACGGTACGTGGGGCACCGGCGCGCAGAAGATCTGGACTAGAAAGCAGCAGACCACCGTGACTCCGCGCACCGAGGAGAACACCCAACAGACCACGCCGAATCAGACCGAGGAAACGCAGAATACCGGTCAGGGCGGTGGCGACGGCGGTAATAGTGGCGGTATCCCCGCTAACGGCGACGGTAACCACACCAACGGTGGCAATGGCGGAGGAACCAGTAGCGATAATTCCGGTAATAACGGCGCCAATGGCGATACATCGCAGCAATAGCAGTCGCTGACTGCGATTGCCGTCGCGGTCAGCGAACACGCAAAGGGGACTTCCCGGTTATTCCGGGAAGCCCCCTTGGTTTTGCCGCGTGCACACGCGGGCGCACGGTCGTCAACGTCGTTCGTCAGAATGCATGCACATACCGGGCGAGACGGTCGTATTCGGCGCGCGTCAGCGAGGCGACGCCACCGTGCTTCGTATGCGCGGTGAGGAAGTAATCGTCCGCCTGCAACGGCATCCAGCCCTGATCGAGATCGCGGCTGACCATCGGACGGTATCCGATCGACGGAATCACGTCCACGAACAAGTACCATTCGTCGTCCGGTCCACCGTTGTTGTGGTGGTTGGCGAACACCGCAGGACCTTCCACGCCGCCGGGGTTGCCGTCCGGCACGTAGCCTGCGCCAATCCGGTCCTGCACCTTGGTCCAGGTCGTTCCCGGCTCCCACCAGCGCTTCGCGTCGGTGCGGTCCATCCAGATGCCGGTGCCATGCGCATTGTCTTTGGTGATGCGGTACGTGCGCACACCACCATCAGGCAGCGGACGTTGGATCATCGTGGTGTCGATGGCGTCACCGTGGTTGTCGATGAACACGCCACCATATTCGAACGTGTCCTGCGTGAAATCGGTGGTGGCGCCCCACAGCACGGTGCAGTAGACGTTCTTGTCGTCGTGAGCCTTGTCCGCATCATTGAACACGGTGCTGGACCAATACATGACGAATGCGCCGCGCCCACCGTGATGGCCTTGCGGATAGTAGTCCGGCACCCAAAGGCATTCGCAGGCCCAGGCCATGCCGAGCTCCAGATGGGAGCCGTCCGGCTTGCGGGACACGTCGAGCATGCGCGGCTCGCTCCAATGGAGCAGATCGTCGGATTCCCAGATGATGAGATTCGTGCTGGCGTGGTGGCTCCACTCGTACCAGCCGCCGCCGTCGCCTCCGAACACACGCAGATCGGTGGCGATGATATACCACGTGCCGGTGTCGGGATTGCGGATGATATGCGGATCGCGCACGCCTGTGGTACCGAGATGCGAAGCCAGCACAGGCTTTCCATCGTTGAGCGGCACCCAACGGTGCGGATTGTCACCGTCGGATATATCCATGTAAATCTTCTCGGCGTAGCCGTCCGGATCCTCGATGAAGTGGACGAGCAGATAGCCGTAGTCGTCGGTTGTGTCGGTCATGGTCCCACCTTGTGGTTGTGAATGAATGAATTGGATAAGTGAATTGCGTGTTCGATAACGTACCGCGTCAACATGCGCGGATACGAAAAAAGCCGCCGCCACGAGAGCGACAGCTTTCTTCGGGAAGGAGGATTAGCCCTGATGCGTGCGGGCCCATGTGCGGATCGCATCCTGCTGCGCCGCGATGGCCTTGTTGCGGGCCAGATAGATGACCAGGGTGATGGAATACAGTGCAAGGCCGATGAGGTCCATCGTGCCCAGGGAGAAGACCACCACGATTGCCAGCCAGATGATCACCCACCGGCTGGTGGTGCCGGGAGCGAGACACCGCATGGACATGATGAAGCTGACGATGCCGATAATCAGCACCAGCAGCGCGTAGATGCCCACCACCGTCGAGGCGTTGTCCACCGCGGAATAGTCCGTTTTCAGCAAACCGTTATGTTCCAGCAGATCGTAGGCTTGGCCTTTGAACCAGCTGGTGAACATGAACAGTGTGATGGACGCCATGATCACGTTGTAGGCGGCGGCGATGGTCATCAGCACTCGTTCCGCCTTGCGAGCCAATGGTGCCGGCGGCTGCATGGTGTTGCCTTGCGGATTCATATCGGTCCTTTCCGTGGTGTGGCCTCATCCGATGTGCGATGCGCAGCTCGGGAAAGATAAAATCACAGGCCCGTCCGTTTGGGGACGGACCTGTGCATTATCTCACTCGGCCGGTATCAGCCCTTGAGGCCGGAGGTGATGTTCAGGGACTGCAGGAAGTACTTCTGCGCGAACAGGAACAGCAGCAGGGTCGGGATGATGGCCATGCAGGTGGCCGCCATCAGGGAGCCCATCTGGTTGTACTGGCCCATCTGGTTGCTCAGCAGCTGCAGACCAGCGGTGACCGGCATCTTGTTGATGTCGTTGAACACCAAGGTCGGCCACAGGAAGTCGTTCCAAGCGCCGGTGAAGCTGAACAGGAAGATGACGATCAGAATCGGGCGGATGGCCGGCAGCATGATGCGGGTGAAGATCTGGAAATCAGTGGCGCCGTCGATTTCGGCCGCCTCGTCCAGTTCCTTCGGGATGCCCTTCATGAAGTTGCGCACCAGGAAGATGTTCGCCACGTTGCCCAGGCCAGGGATGATGCAGGCCCAGTAGGTGTTGACCCAGCCGAGGGAGGCGATGATGCGGTACTGCGGAATCATGTTGACCACGGCAGGGAACATCGAGATGAGCAGCAGGACGAAGAACAGCGTATCGCGGTACTTGAAGTTCAGACGGGAATAGCCGAAGCCTGCGAGCGCGACGATGCACACGGACAGCACTGCGAACACGGTCGAGATGATCAGCGAGTTGCCCAGCCAGTTCAGGACCGGGTAGCTGGCGGATGCCTCGATCAGCGTCATGTAGTTGTCAAGCACCCACTTCGCGGGCAGGAAGTTGAACGCGTTGGAGGTGAATTCGGCCACCGACTTGAACGAAGTCGTCACGGTGTAGATCACCGGAAGCAGCCAGACGACTGCCAGCACGACGAGCACCACATAGACGGCGATCAGCGACGGAGAGACCTTTTTGGTTTTGTTTTCAGGAATTGCCGCGCTTGCGACATTGACTGTGGTTGCAGCGGACATCTTCAGTCCTCCTTATTCATGAAGATCAGCTGGATCGCGGCGATGGCCATCAGGATGATGCCCAGCAGCAATGCCATTGCGGAAGCCATGCCGGCGGCCGCAGGGCCGGCGGGGAACGCGAGGTTCCTGATATCCATCAGCAGCACCTGGGTCTGGTAGTTCGGCCCGCCGTTGGTCAGCATGACCGGCTGGCCCCACACGTTGAAGGCGCCCGTGGTGGTCATGATGGTGGTGTAGAACAGCGGCAGCTTGATTTCCGGCAGAGTGATGGAGAAGAAGATCCTGACCGGACCGGCTCCGTCGACCTTCGCGGCTTCGTAGAGGCTCTCGTCCACGCCGGAGAGCGCGGAACGGTAGATGACGAGGTTTCCGCCGATGCCGGCCCACAGCACGAGCACGAAGATGGTGATCCATGCGTACGGGTTCTTGCCGAGCCAGTTGATGTCGGTGTGGAAGGTGGTGTTCAACAGGCCGAACTGGGAGTTGAAGACCATGCGCCAGACCAGTGCGCCGGCGGCGATGGAGATCAGGCCGGGGATGTAGAAGATCGCCTGGAACAGACCGGCGCCCTTGAGTCCCTTCTTGCTGAGCGCCACGGCGAGCAGCAGCGGCACGATGATGGTCAGCGGCACGCTGACCAGCACGAAGAGCAGAGTGTGGCCGAGGTCACGCCAGAAGATCGAGTAGAAATAGGTGCTGGGGTCGAAGATCTTCGCGAAGTTCTGCAGGCCGACGAACTTCGGCGCACCGACCATGTTCCAACGGGTGAACGCCAGTCCAATGCCGAAGATAATCGGGATGATGCCGAAGACGGCGAAGATGATGAAGTGCGGAGCGATGTACGGCAGCGCGTGCCAGATGGAGTTCTTGCGCTTCATGGATGATTTTGCGGATCCGATCGTAGATGCCTTGCTCATCACGATTCCTCCTGAATCTCGATTTGGCCCTGGGCCATGAGGTCGAGGGTCTTCAGACCTTCTTCAAGACCAACATTGCCGTAGACGATGTCGTTGTATGTGCCCCAACCAGCGGTCGCATAGCCTCCGTAGAGGTAGTTGGAGGTCTTGATGTAGTCGCGTTCCTTCTTGCTGTTGGTGAAGGACGCCTGGATCAGCTTCTGGTACTTCGGGTTGTTCAGATCGCGGTATGCCGGCGAGATGGAACCGACCTCAGACCAATCCATCCAGTGCTCGTACACGTACTTGACGAAGTCGGCGGCGGCTGCGGATTTCGCCGCGGAGCGGTGCGGATCCTTCAACTGCATCCAGTTGCACTGGTAGAAGAAGTTCACCGGATTGTCGGCGCTGTACTGCAGGGTGTTAGCTTCCGCGATCTTGTCGGCGCCCAAGGTGTTGGACATATTGCCCTGCGCCCACGTGCCAAGCTGCGCGAACACGGCCTTGCCGGAACCGAACGCCTGCTCGCCGTCGACGTCCATCGGGGCGATCACACCGGCGTCGTACGCCTCCTTGAGCTTCTCCATGGGCTTGCGCCACACGTCCTTGGTCAGGTCGTCCATATCGTTCTCAAGCGTGCCGCCCGCGCCGTACAGCAGGGACATGAAGGCCCACGGCAGATTGCCGTAAGTCAGCGCGTAGGTGCCCTTGGGCAGCTTGCCCTTGAGGTCCTTGATCTCGTCGATGGTGACGAATCCGTCGTCGAGGATGTACTGCAGGTTGTACTTCTTGACCAGGTCCTTGTTGTAGTAGATGGCCATCTGGTACAGATACAGCGGAATGCCGTAGGCCTTGCCATTGACGGTGACGCCCTTCCAAGTGGCGGGCAGGAAGCTGCTTTCCTTGAGGTCCGGGGCGACCTTCTGCCAATCGTCCATGGTGTCGAGCAGACCTTGGGACTGCAGAACGGCGGTCTGGAACTGGTCGCCGATGATGATGTCGGGGATGTTCTTGCCGGTCTGCATCACGGAATAGATCTTCGTGGTCAGATCGCCGCCGTTCATCGGCTGGAAAACGACCTTGTAATCGCTCTGGGCGTTGTATTCCTTGACGATGCGCTGCATTGCAGGACCGTCATCGCCCACCAGATTGTTCCAGAAGTAAATGGTCTTGCTTTCACCCGAAGAGGCACCACAGCCTCCGGCGGCAAGCACAAGTCCAAGTGACGCACACACGGCTACGGCAGCCTTGGCAAAGCGCCGCAACCCGGTAAGATGCCTGGATGTAGACATTGTTTCCTTCCTTATTCCTCAACGGACCATCGCTGGACCGCTCCTCGTTGCAATCCGAATGGGAAGAATCCTTTTCGATTGAGCCTCCCTGCTCATTTGCAACGTTGTAATTTTGATTATACAGCTATTTTCATCGTTGTACAAACGGTAACACGCCGACGACAACAGCCAGCTTTATGGATGGGGTTATAGACGGGGTGCCCCCTCCGGCCACGCCCCTCAGTGGCCTACGGCCGGAGTTCCCGCAAGCGGGCCACCATCAGCGGGCAACACGTCCGTGGTAGTGGGGGTCCACAGATTATCAAGTTCCGGCACGCCGAAATCCGGACCGTCGGCGGTCCACTTGACCACACCGACGCGCGCGTGGCGATTCGGGTCGAACAGCGGATCGCCCTTGATTTCCGTGTAGTTGCGGCAGTGGTAAATCATCAGGTCCTCGGTGCCGTCCTCGGACTTGGTGAACGAATTGTGGCCCGGACCATACTGACCGTTCTCGGCGCAGGTCTTGAACACCGGCACCGGGCTCTTGGTCCAGGAGGCTTTGTCCAGCAGATCGCTGCCGCGCTCGGCGGTCAGCAGCCCCACGGCGTACGGAACTCCGGTGCCGGAGGCGGAATACGTGATGTAGATTTTGTTCTCATGGAACAGGAAGGCCGGGCCTTCGTTGACCAGGAAGTCGATGCATTCCCAGTCGTATTCCGGTTTGGTCAGCATGACGGGCTCGCTGCCCAGCGTCCACGGATCGGCCATCTTGGCGATATACAGATTGGAGTTGCCTTCGATAGCGGGATCCTTCTGCGCCCATACCAAGTACTGCACGCCATCGATCACTTCGGTGGTGGCGTCAAGTGCGAAGGAGTCGATCGGGGTGACGATCTGGCCCTTCTCCACCCAATTGTCGGAGGTCGGGTCGTCGTCGGTGTTCTCCAGCACGAACATGCGGTGCGTCGGCAGGCCGGATGCTTCGAAATCCGTTGCGGCACCTGCGAAGTAGATATACCATGCGCCATTGATGCGGTGTAGTTCGGGGGCCCAGATGTAGATGCTTGCCGGGCCGGATTCGTGCTTGCGCCACACCACCGTCTCCGGAGCTTTCTGCAGATCGTTGATGCTCGATGCGTGCCGGATGGCGATGCAGTTGTATTCCGGATCGGAGGCGGTGAAATAATACTCGCCGTCAACCTTGAGCACCCAGGGGTCTGCGCGCTGAAGCACGATCGGATTGTTGTAAACAACCATGTTTAGTCCTTCTCAATCCGTTGTTCCAGTATTTACAACGTTGAATATATCATTCTTACATCGTTGTAACAACTTGGGCGCGTCATTGTCAGAAGATGCTTGGATGCGGTGCCGCCGCCGGGCATGGGCGTCCATCGTTTGCGCCATTCATGCCAATGTCGGTGCCGCCGCCGGGCATGGGTGCTCGACACACTCAAGGCCGTTCGGCCAAGCTTACGGTCGAGCGCCCATGCCCGGCGGCGGCACCTTTGGGGAAGAGCCAACCGATGGGTACGGCAACGAGGGCCGGACGGAAAGTATCCCGGTACGCCAGGAAATTTGCCGCAGGCAGACGAACGCTTAGAGAACGAGGGAATCGGCGGGGAGTTTGGTGGATTGGCGCACGACCAGCGATGATGTGACCTTGCGGAAGACCTTCTCCCCCGGCCTGTCGGCATTCGGGTCACGGCCGTCGATGCGCTCCTTGAGCACTTTCACCGACAGACGGGCTACCGCTTCAAGTCCCGGCGCGATCGACGTCAGCGCCGGCGACAGGTACTGTGAATCGTCGGAATTGTCGAAACCAACCACGGAGATGTCGTCGGGAATGTGCAAGCCGTGCATCTGAATCGCGTGCATCACGCCGGAAGCCAGCATGTCGTTCAGCGCGACGACGCCATCGACTTTGACGCCGGAATCCAGCAACGCGTTCATGGCCCTCACACCATCGCTACGATGCCACATGCCCGATTCGACGACCAGCCGATCGTCGAATTCGACGCCGGCCTCCTCCAGCGCCTCAAGATACCCTTGGTAGCGCAGTGCGGCGGAACCGACTTTCTCCCCCGGATGAACGCCGACCACGGCCACGCGGCGGCAACCGGTCGTCAGCAGATACTGCGTGGCCCGCTTCGCGCCTTCCACGTTCTCGGTGGCGATGTGATCCACCTGGTCGGTGAAGATGCGTTCGCCAACCAGCACAAGCGGATAATCGACCTTCAGCCGCTCGACGTCATCCTGTCCAAGCTCCAATGGGCTGTAGATCAGGCCGTCGATCATCGTCTGCTGGGACCCGTGCAGCGCTTCCAACTCGCCATCGCGCGAATATTGCGTCGGCTCCACGATCACGCGCAGACCGACTTTCTTCGCTTCTTCGATGACCAGCGATGACAGCTGCGCGAAATACGGCATCTGCAGATCGGGAATGGCCAAGCCGATGATGCCGGTCTGCCCTCGGCGCAGGTTGCGCGCCGATACGTTCACCGTGTATCCCAGTTCCACGATGGCTTTGTTGACCTTGTCGCGCGTGGCCTGCGAGACGAATTCGTAGTCGTTGACCACGTTGGAGACGGTTTTGATCGACACTCCGGCCGCCTTGGCCACCTCACGCATGGTCACGACATGCTCGCCGTTTCCCCCCGTTCGCTTCGGCATATATACCCCTTTTGTCATTCAGCGGACTCAGTCGGCATCGAAGAAACCAACCTCCATCGTTACACCAGCATAGTCGGGGTCGAGTTCCTCCGCCGTTTGCATATCCAGGATGGGCATGCCCTCCTTGGACCAGTGCACGCGGCGCACCTGGGCGTCGCGGCCACCATAGCGGCCGTGCTCGTATTCGGCGTTGTGGAACACGTAGATGAGGTTGCCGTCCTCGTCATGCGACCACATGCCGTGGCCGGTGCCGAGCTGCCAACGCCCGTTGTACATGCCGGACTTCTGCAGCGGATAATCGAGCTTCGTCCATACGCTGGCGTCGGTGAGATCGGCCCCCTGTCCGGCCGGGGCGGTGACCAGGCCGGTCGTGTAGTCGATGCCGACCAGCGAGCCCGAGTAGATCAGGAAAATCGTTCCGTCATGCACGATGGCGTTCGGTCCTTCGGCGATCATGTTGTCCCATGCGAATTCCGGCACGACGATCTGCTTCGGCTTGCTGGTGAGCCTCGCCGGACGAGCCGGGTCAAAGCTGGCGATCCAGATGCTGCCGACCTGCTGCCATGCGTAGTACCAGCGGCCCGAATCGCACAACACGGTCATGTCAAGCGAAATGCGCTGGATCGGATTGAGCGTCTCGCCATCCGGGTCGAGGATAGGCTCGGGCACCGTCCAGTTCTCCGGCTCGCGCGGATCAAAATCCGTGCCGTCGGAATGCTGCTTGAGCTGCATGATGTGGCAGCTGCCGGTCCACATGTCCGGTTTGCCGGCACGATCGTTGGGGGTGCCGTCGGGATTGACGCGCGGCCCATCGAAGCAGGGCATGAACAGGACCGACAGCTTGCCGCCGATCACATGCAGTTCCGGCGCCCAGAAGCAGCCGGTCATCGGACGATCTTCGCTATTGAGATCGCCGCATGCGAGCAGATCGATCTCCTTGGCCCGTCCACCCGCGGCGTCGGAAAGCGCTTCGATGGAGTCGGCGATGCGCAGCGGCATATGGGTTCTACCGTCGTTCGGATCCACGCAATTGCCGTCGGTGTCATCGGTGGCGATGAACATGAACATCGGCTTGCCATTGAAATCCCACGCGAACACCGATGGATCGGCGCGCTCCACCGCGAACGGCACCGGATAGACGCTCTGGCGGATCACACCTTCGACGGTACGGGTCTGGCCGGCCTTGAACGTTCCCTCGGAGGCCTCCTGGCCGATGGCCTCAAGCTGGGCCATGTTCCAATCCACTGCGCGCGTGGCCTGCGAACCGTCGCTGTATGACAGTTCCGCACGGGTTGCGGCCAAGGCCAGAACCGCATTCCGGGCATCCTCACCATGCAGGCCTGCATCGATTCGCTGGGCGGGCACGGACGTTCCGGTATTGCGGATGCGGCCGAAGCGCTCTATCAGGCGCTCGGCCTCCGGCTCACTGATGGCGATGCTGTTGCCGACGACGGCGTTCGGAATGCCGCAATCCCCGGTCTGACGCAACGGCTGCGACGACGCCGATTCCACGACATCAAGCGGCCTGCCCGAACCGGCGGCGGCTACGATATCGGCCGTCCGCGCGGTGCGTGCCTTGCCATCGTCACCGGTCCAGGAGACGACGTAGCACGCGTCCGCGGCGTCGAAAGAGACGGACGGGCGATTGACCCCACCGGTGGTGCGCAACAGCACCAGCCCCCGCTGGTCGAACGCCGTCAGATCATCGCTGATGGCGAGCAGGAATGCCGACCGTTCGGAACCGTCCGGTTCACCGCCGCGGGCGGTACGGGTCGCGGCGATGGCGAATCGTCCGTCCGCGAGACGGAACAGGAACGGGTTCTTGAGTGATTTCAGCGTGATATCCATACCGGGCATGACCACGCCATGGGCGACGGCGTCGGTGGCGGGGCGAGGCGCGTCGAACGGGTCGGCGGCGAAGCGCGCCGCGGCCGTGCACGCACGGCGGGACTCCGCGGTCGCAGCGGCGATCGGTACACCGGCCGCGAAGAAGATGCCATAGTTTTCGTTCAGCGGCTGCCACTCGGCGTCATCGCCGGAACGTAGCGCCAAATGCATGCTGTAGGCGATGTCCTCGTTGTTCGCCTCTTCGCGTCCGGTGGCTTCGCGTGTATAACACAGCAGGGAATAATTGGCCGACATGGAAGATCCTTCAGTAAGCAGATACAGGTTTTATAACGATGTACTATACCGTGTTTTACATCGTTGTACAACTTGGTGTGGCGGCCTTGTGACACCCTTCATCCGCGGAGGGGGAAGCGTCACGGAACGCGCTCGTCATACTTGTGAGCGGGCGCATCGCATGGCACATGACAACGACGAGGGGCTTCCCGGTTACCCAGAAAGCCCCTCGAATCATATCCGGCGCGTTTGCTCAACGCGTCCGTGCAATCAGCGCAATCAGCGCTCGGAACGGTTGATGGCCGAGATGATGGCCTTCAGCGAGCTGGTGACGATGGAGGTATCGATGCCGACGCCCCACACGATGCTCGTGTTGTCTTCCTCGCCGATCTGGCATTCCACATAGGAAGCGGCCATGGCATCGGTGCCGACGGACATGGTGTGCTCCACGTAATCCATCACCGAAGCCTCGATGCCAAAGTTGCTCACGGCGTTGAGGAAGGCGGCGATCGGACCGTTGCCGATGCCGGAGACCTCACGCTCCACCGGCTCGTCGACACCAACGTTCACGCCGCGGTCGAGAATCCTGGCCTTGAGCACGGTGTCGGAACCATCCTCGCCGGAGGAGACGGACACCTTCAGCAGTTTCAGACGGCCCCACTGCTTCAGGGTCTCGTCCTTGCTGTCGCCGACCACGACACCGGCCGCGGTGGCGCCGGATTCCTCGACCGGCAGGTACTCGTCCTTGAACAGACGCCAGATGTCCTCGTCCTTGACTTCCTTCTTGGTCTCATCGGCGTAGTTCTGCACGACCTTCTCGAACTCGACCTGCAGACGCTTCGGCAGATCAAGGTTGTGGTTGGTCTTCAGCAGGTAGGCCATGCCGCCCTTGCCAGACTGGGAGTTCACGCGGATGATGGCCTCGTAGGAACGGCCGATGTCCTTCGGGTCGATCGGCAGGTACGGCACGAGCCACACGAAGCTGTCCAGATCGGCGCCAGCACGGTCGGCGGCCACCTGACGGGCCTCAAGACCCTTCTTGATGGCGTCCTGGTGGGAGCCGGAGAACGCAGTGAACACGAAGTTGCCCGCATACGGATGGCGTTCGGAGATCTTGATCTGGTTGCAGTATTCGACGGTCTTGCGGATTTCCGGAACGTTGGAGTAGTCGATCTGCGGATCGATGCCCTGGGTCAGGAAGTTCAGACCAAGGGTGACCAGGTCGACGTTGCCGGTACGCTCGCCGTTGCCCAGCAGGCAGCCTTCCACGCGGTCGGCACCGGCCAGCACGGCCAGCTCGGTGGCGGCCACGCCCATGCCCTCGTCGTTGTGCGGGTGCAGGGACAGCACCACGGCGTCACGCGGTACGAGGTGGTTGGACACATACTCGACCTCGTCGGCGAAGACGTTCGGCGTGGTCATCTCCACCGTTGCCGGCAGGTTGATGATCATCGGATGTTCCGGCGTCGGCTTGATGACATCGATCACCGCGTTGCACACCTCGACGGCATACTCCGGCTCGGTGCCGGTGAAGGATTCCGGGGAATACTCGTAGTACAGGTCGATGCCCTTGGCCTCGCCCTCAAGCTCCTTGCACAGCGCCGCGGCGTCGGTGGCAAGCTTCTTGATGCCGGCCTTGTCCTTGCGGAACACGACCTCGCGCTGCAGCACGGACACGGAATTGTAGAAGTGCACGATGGCGCGCTTGGCGCCCTTCAGGCACTCGTAGGTCTTGCGAATCAGATGCTCGCGGGCCTGGGTGAGCACGACGATGGTGACATCGTCAGGAATGAGCTCACGCTCGATCAGCATGCGGATGAAGTCGTAATCGGTTTCGGAAGCCGACGGGAAGCCGACCTCGATCTCCTTGAAGCCCATCGACACGAGCAGGTTCCAGAAACGCAGCTTGCGCTCGGAATCCATCGGGTTGACGAGGGCCTGGTTGCCGTCGCGAAGATCGACGGAGCACCAACGCGGTGCACGCTGCAGTCGCTTGCCCGGCCACGTACGCTCCGGGAAATCAAACGGCACCTGCTTATCGTATGCGACGTACTTGTTGTACGGCATCTTGCTGGGCTTTTGCGGAGCTCCAATGTAACGCGCCGGAGGCAGCAGCGGGTCGTTGTTCCCTCCGTTGGACGCCGCGGCGACTGCCGCGAGATCAAACACTGACGATTGATCCTGACCCATCACTCCTCCTTATCTGTAAAGTCGGATCGGCCTTCTGCCAATCCACATTGTTACGTGCATGTTACCTACCTGCACTGCCGCCCATACTAGCGACAACCAATCCCATATTTTGCCGGTATTCCGCGATATGACGGCATGGTTTGCGATTTTCGCGCCCTTATTTCACCCCATATCCAGATTTGCCGCAGTACAGTGGGCATCATGAGCTTGCGATTCAACAGCGACGGTACGTTCCGGGTGCTGCAAATGGCTGATATTCAGGATGGTCCGGACGTGCGCGAAGACACGATTCGGCTGATCGAAGCCGCTATCAGGAAGGCACATCCCGACCTCATCGTGCTCACCGGCGATCAGATCCGCGGCTACGATCCGGCATATATCGATACGTTTCTACGTCGCCGTGGCGAACAGCCCGGTACGCACGTGCGCGCGGTCACCGAAATCGAAGCGAAAATCCGTGGCATCAAACGTCATCCGATCGCCAAAACACTGACCAAATCGCAGCCCTCCGACGAACGGTGGATGATCGACGGCATCGGCACCGATTCGCCGAAACTGGTGAAAAGCGCAGGTCGCAACGGTTCTGCCAGCAAGCTGGAATCGTGGGCGGAAGCCATCAATCGCGTCACCGCGGCGTCGCTGCTCGACGAGACACGGCAGAAAGTGCGCGACACGTTCGCCGCGTTTTTGGGGCCGGCGTTGGAATCGCATATCCCCTTCGCAGCGACGTACGGCAACCATGATTTCCAATGCGGTATCCTCGCCGACGAACAGGACGATCTTTACCGCGAGTTTGCCGGCTGTATGAATCCCGTCGCCGGCTCGTCGCCGTTGGCGCTCGAACCGGGCACGTTCGCGTTGCCGATCGAAGCGTCCGACGGTTCGGGGCGCATCACAATGAGCGTGATGATGGTCAATTCGGGCGATTACGCCGACACGGCAGACGCGGGTGACGGCAACGGACGGCAGTCGGTCACCGAATACGCGAAATACGCGGCGAATTCGCGCGGCTGGGATTTGGCCGACTCCGACGGCTACGGCACCCCCTCGCCGGAAGCCGTCGAATGGCTGAAGCGCGTGCAACGCGAGTTGGGCAGGCGCAATGGCGACGGGCAGGCGGTACCGGCGATCGCCTTCCAGCACATTCCGCCGCAGGAATTCTACGATTGCCTGCGCGAAGTGCCCGCCTACACGCCGAACGCCGTGGAGGGCGCGCGCGAATTCGCAGGACATTGCTATGTGCTCGACCGCGATGTGTGCCGACCCGGTTCGCGGCTGGGCGAGGCGATTGGCTGCGCCGACGTGAACGTGGGCGAAGTGGACGCGCTACGTGAGGCGGGCGGCTATTTCGCACTGTTCTGCGGGCACGACCACAAGAATTCGTTCGTCGGGCATGTGCACGACATCGATTTGGGGTACGCGCCAACCTGTGGTTTTGAATGCTACGGCCCGAAATCGCGGTTCCGCGGCATCCGGCTGTTTGAATTCCGCGAAGACAATCCGATGGCGTACGTGACGCGCATGCTGACGTGGGGCGATCTGGTTGGCCGTTATTCCAGCAACGAATTACGCGTGTTCTTCGAGGACCATTGCGTGACGGACCTGATCGGCGTGCGCAACGAGCTGCGCAGGCCGCAGGTCAGCGCCACACTGCTAGGGGCGGGCGCGGTGACGTGCGGCGCGATCGGATACGCGGTTCGGGGGCTGTTGCGCAAATCGCAGTAATGCGATGCTCGTGGCAATCGCAATGATCGACAGCGACTCGACGGCAGCACCGCCGACAACGCGACCTTATCGAATATCACTCAAGATATTTCGATTGGAAGAAGGCGTCTTGCTGTGATTCGCTACCGAGATTCGTGTCCTCGGCATTCACGATAATCGGCGTTTCCAGCTTTGCGGGCATGCTGTCATACCACGCACGGCTCCAGCCGACGATCGCTTCGCTGAGCTGCGAACTGTCGTATCCCGCCGGATATACCGTGAATGCACCGCAGGGGGCAATGCCGTAGGGGTCGGCAACCGTATATTTACTACCGTTTTTGATATACGTGCCTCCTATATTGCCATCGATTTTCAGCGCCGATTTGTCGCATTGCATCGTATAGCTGCCGTCCGCGTTCTTCTTGGCATCCTTGAAACGGCCTTTGAAATTCGAAATGGTGACCGATCCGTTCGGATAGTCATCTCCCGTAATGCCCATGTCGGAATCATGATATGTTCCGCTGAACGTGCCATCGGACGCCACCGTCATAGTGGTGTCCCAACCGCCGGAACCGGAAGCGAAACCGTACTTTCCGGCGATGGACTTCATCAAAGACCGAGTGGCGGCATCCGATTGGGAATCAGATTTCTTGGTGTCTGCGTTCTTGCTTGCATTTTTGCCGTTAGATTTCTGACTCTTGGCGGACACGCCCTTGATGTTGGCGTCTTCGAGGGAATCCCAGTCGGGCTGGACGTCCTCCACCAGATAGTAGGCGGTTTCGCCGCTGGGGGCGGGCTTCATTTTGACGGTGTCATCCTTGGAGCCGTTGTAGCCGTTGTAAGGCATGAATGGATCGAACCAGTCCCTTGTATAGGTTGATTCCTTCTCGCCGTTCTTGTACTGGTTCACGTCACGATACATCAAGAACGGACGGTCCGTATCGACAGGTTTTTGCTTTTGGGCAGCCGCGAGCGCAGACGCGTCAAAATAGCCAGTTTTCTCTACTGATTCCGCATCAGAGCCGACTGGGAACACCGCGAACAAATCCATCATATGGAATTTACCGCTGCCGTCCGGCTCATAATCGGACGCATCCGAAGAGTCGGAATCAATGTCATGGACCTTTCCGGCAACACAATTCCGCATATCGCCTTCCCCACCCAAGGCGGAATCGCCACACCAATACGTTTCGAACGCTTTGTGTGGGAACAATTCAAATGCTCCAGAGTTTCCAGTCAACAGATAGTCGGCTTTCTTGCTGCTGCAATACGGCTGTTGCACCGCATCGCAGGAAATCAAAGACTCACCGGTCATGCTGTACTTCGTGTTCGCAGCACCATCTTTCACTTTCAGGAAAACGATGTCTCCGCTGGAATAACTGTCATCCTGTCCTAGCGTGATGCAGTCGCCGGCCTTATTGCACCACTGGCCAGAAGCAACGTCACTCGTGCCCATCAGCAACCCATCTCCACCGGTTCCGCTGTGGTCAATGAACGTCTGCTTGGCACCCTTGGCATCCACGCCCTGATACAGGGTGATGGTCTGGCCTTCGTTCAGCTGGCTGCCCGGCCCAGGTTCGGAGCCGGAGACCTTGTCGATGTACTGTTTCGATGAGAGACGTTTCTCCACTTTCACGTCGTAGCCTTTGGATTCAAGGCTTGATTTCACGTCGGAAATTTCCTGGCCGACGATGTCCGACGGCAGGCCGCCGTCGCTTTTCGTAGCCACGCCGATGTAGATGCCTTTCTTATCATCCTTCACGCCTTGGCCTTGCGCGGGGTACGTGCTAATCACGCTTCCCCCGGTGGTTTTGCTGGTGTCCGACACGATCACCTGCTTGTAATGCACCGGCACGCCCATCTGCGAGAACGTTGTCACCACGCTTTCAGCTTTCTTGCCGACCGTACCTTCCGGCACGCCAGGGCCGGCCGATTCGCGCACTGTCACCACACTGCCCGCCCTTACGCGGTCACCGGACTGAATTCCCTGATAGCCAAGGAACTTGCCGCTTTTCACGCCGGAGAATTCCTTGACGCGCTTGACTTTGAGACCCTTGCCTTCAAGCTGCCTGACCACGACCTTCGCATCCGGAGTCTTCGACGAGTCCTTGGGAGACGCCACCGCCACGTCCGGTAACGACTTGCCACCCCACAACTCCATGTTGTATGTCACGATGCCGGCCACCACAGCGGCGACCAGCAGCACCGCGGCCACCGCTATGCCGATGATGAGCTTGCGATTCGGGGAAGCGGCACGCGCAGTCCCGTCGCTTTTTGGCTCAGGAGTTTCCGGCGCCGACGGAACGGATTGCGATGCAGCCGAAGTCGCGGGCTGCGCTACGGGCAGCGTGCCGCCGCCCGGCAACGGAACCGGCGGAATCGCGTCTGCCGGCTGCGAAGCGAGCTGTTCTGCAGGGCGTTCCTCGTGCTGTGCCGCAGACTGTTCCTCGGGTTGCTCCGCAGACTGCGGTGCGAGCTGCGATGCAGGGGTTTCCGCCACCGTGGAATCGACGGAAAAATCATCCGAAATCCGTGCTTGTCCGGCATCAGGCTGCACCGGAACGGAGACCAACGGATTGCCGCAGTTCGTGCAGAACTTCGACTCCGGAGCGTTCTTCGAACCGCATTGCGTACAGAACATGGCTTCTCCCCTGCTTCAGTTTCTTCTCTGAAATCGATTATAGGGAGCCGGCGCGGTAGGCCGAAAGACTACCGGAACAGGCTCACGCCTCGACGGGCCATGCAGTAGGCGTTACCCAGCCACGTATGACGGGAATTCGGCCACACCGCGCCCAATCGCGGAGCATTCTGGCTCATCCAGATACTCGGTACGCGGCCGTCAGCGGAACGCGAGCCCAGCAGGTTGAAACCGTTCTTTTCCAGCAGCCATTCCGGATGCTGTGTGGCGATCGCAAGCCCCTCTTCCAAAGTCAACGGCAATCGCTCGTCGGAATCGATCAGCTTGCGTGCCACGTCCGGCTCGCGGTTGATATAGCAGGTGCCGGTGTGCGGCTCGATCACCAGATAGAACGGCCCCTCCGGCGGCTCGAAACCATCCTGCGGCAGGAAGCTGGCGATATCGCGCGGCGGCATGGTGGTGAACCCCGCCATGCGGTTGATGGAGGTTCGGGCGATCAGCGATTCAGGAGACACCAGCTCGCGCGTAGGTACCAGAAGGATCTGCGTGCCCAATCCAGCTTCATCGCCGCAATCCTCCAACGCACGGATAAGCGGGCGCGCAAGCGAGCGGAACGCGGCTGCCGACATATCGGCCACATCCGGATACCCCAACGCCACAATACGATCCAGCTGCTTCTGCGCTTCTTCTGATGCCTTCGACATGTCTACCAGTGTACGCGAGCGCGCCACAGAACCGCTGGAAAGCCTTGCCATGCCTTTCTAGGGGGTATACAATGAGATGCGCATCAATGGAGATCGGAGATTGGCATGTTTCGGCGTACAGCACAATGGATCGCATATTTCATCATCGTCATCGCACTGGTGTGCGGGCTTGAGGTCATTGGGAATCTTCCTGTTCAGTCGCAATCATCCTTGCCTTTGGGCACGCACCTTTGGCTTGTGCTATGGTGTGCGCTCGGTTTGATGATTCCAATATTCGTGTGGTTTTCCAGAACCTATCCGCCGGCGTTCATCGTTTGCACGACGGCCATCTGCACCTTGGATTGGCTCACACTCGGCTTGAAGTATTCACATATCTCCCCGGGAGGTCTGTTCTCAGGCTCGACTGTGGATATCGTCAGCAATATACTCAACGCCATCTCGCTCATCGTATTGTTGTTCGCATGGTCGCGCAATGACGACAAGTAGCGGACAGTAGGCACTGGGCGAAACCATCCACGCTAGACGCGACGCCGCGCGCCGGACCAGCATGCGGATAGCGGGAACGGCTTGACGGCGGGTTTTCGTAAGATTGAACAACGCGTGTGGCCGCCCACGACGTCGTTTGGGGCCGGCTGGTCGACCTCAAGCGTGCATCAATCGAAAAACCGTTCCATCATTGAGCGAGAGGTTGTTATGTCCGAAAAGATTAAGGTTGGCATTCTCGGAGCTACGGGCATGGTCGGACAGCGCTTCGTGACGCTGCTCGAAAACCATCCGTGGTTCGAACTGGTCACCCTTGCCGCGTCCGCGCACAGCGCCGGCAAGACCTACGAGGAGGCCATCGGCAGCCGCTGGAAGATGGAAACCCCGATGCCGGAGTTCGTCAAGAACATGGTCGTCAAGAACGTGGCCGACGTCGAAGACGTGGTCAAGGACGTCGACTTCGTGTTCTCCGCGGTGAACATGCCGAAGGACGAGATCCGCGCCATCGAAGAGGAATACGCGAAGACCGAGACCCCGGTCGTGTCCAACAACAGCGCCCACCGCTGGACTCCGGACGTGCCGATGGTGGTGCCGGAGATCAATCCGGAGCACTATGAGGTCATCGAACATCAGAAGAAGCGCCTGGGCACCACGCACGGTTTCATTGCCGTCAAGCCGAACTGCTCCATCCAGGCCTATACTCCGGCTTTGGCCGCGTGGAAGGAATTCGAGCCGCACGAGGTCATCGTGAGCACGTACCAGGCCATTTCCGGCGCGGGCAAGACGTTCAAGGATTGGCCGGAAATGGTGGGCAACATCATTCCGTTCATCTCCGGCGAGGAAGCGAAGTCCGAGAAGGAGCCGCTGAAGGTCTTCGGCCATGTGGACGAGGCCAAGGGCGAGATTGTGCCGTTCGACGGTCCGCTGCGCATCACCTCGCAGTGCATCCGCGTGCCCGTGCTCAACGGCCACACCGCCACCGTGTTCATCAACTTCGGTAAGAACCCGACCAAGGACGAGCTGATCGACCGTCTGGTCAACTACACCAGCAAGGCCGCCGAGCTTGGCCTGCCGCACGCTCCGAAGCATTTCATCCAGTACCTGACCGAGGATGACCGTCCGCAGGTGCTCAAGGATGTGGATTACGAGGGTGGTATGGGTGTTTCCATCGGCCGTCTGCGTGAGGATTCCATTTTCGATTGGAAGTTCGTGGGATTGGCGCACAATACCCTGCGTGGCGCCGCCGGTGGCGCGCTGGAAAGCGCAGAAATGCTTAAGGCGTTGGGTTACATCACCAAGAAGTGATGCGACGTTTATGCGGCTTGGGTAGCTAAACCGTAAGCCGCATAAACGAGCCATAGCCAAGCAAAAGGCCGACTCTTCGGAGCCGGCCTTTTGCTTGTTTGGGGACTGCTTGGCACGGTATGCAACGTACGGCGTGAATCGTAAAAAAGCAAACGAAAAGGGCACGGTCGCAAAACCATGCCCTTTAAAAATACTGGGAAACTGAAGCCAGCACTATCAGCGGCCGGTGCCGCCGTACACCACGGCTTCCACCTGGTCGGCGTCCAGACCGTAGGCGGTGTGCAGCGCCTTGACGGCGTCGTTGAGCTGCTCAAGCGGCACAAGCGCGGCGATGCGGATTTCGGACGTGGAGATCATCAGCACGTTCACGCCCTTGTCGCTCAGCGCGTTGAAGAACTTCGCGGCCAGACCGGAATGGGTCTTCATGCCCACGCCGACCACGGCCACCTTGCCGACGTTCGGGTCGACGTCGAAGGACTGGAAGCCCAGCTCGCCCTGCTTCTCCTGCAGCACTTCCTGGACCTTGGCCGCAGCGGTGCCCGGCACGGTGAAGGAGATGTCGGCGGTGCCGGTGGAGGCGGAGGCCTGCACGATCATGTCCACGTTCACGCCGGCCTCGGCCAGCATGGTGAACACCTTCGCCGCCATGCCCGGCTCGTTCGGCACGCGGCGCACGGTGGCCAGCGACTCGGTGCTGTCGTGCGCGACGCCGGAGATGATCGGCACTTCCGGCCCCAGGTCGGGGAACAGGTCGCCCATGGACTGGTTGTTGTTTTCGCTCATGTTCTTACCTTTGTTTGTAAAGTCTTATTTTCGTTTTCGCGTTGTCTTGCAAGTATTTGCGATTGCCTGCGATTACGCCGCCCGGCTGCCGTTCAGATGTTCGGCAGGGTGCGCGGATCGACGCCTTCCGGCACGATCAGCGTGCCGCGACGGTGGGAGAAGGAGCTGCGCACGTGCAACGGCATGCCGAATCGTTGCGCGTATTCCACGCAACGCAATGCCAGCACCTTGGAACCGCAGGACGACATTTCCAGCATCGATTCGTAGTCGATGACGGGAATGCGACGGGCGGTCGGCACGATACGCGGATCGGCGGTGAACACACCATCGACGTCGGTGTAGATTTCGCAGATGTCGGCGTCCAGCGCCACTGCGAGCGCGACGGCGGAAGTATCGGAACCGCCACGGCCGAGCGTGGTTGCGTCGCCGCCTTCGTTCACGCCTTGGAAACCGGCCACGATCGCCACGGAACCCTTATCCAATGCACGACGCACGCGATCGGGCTTCACGGCCTTGATATGCGCGGTGCCGAACTGCGCGTCGGTCATGAAACCAGCCTGGGAACCGGTGAACGAGTATGCATGAGAACCGGCCGCATGAATCGCCATAGCGAGCAAACTCATCGAAATACGCTCGCCTGCGGTCATCAGCATGTCCATCTCGCGCGCCGGCGGGTTGGAATCGATGCTGAGCGCCTGATCGATCAGGTCGTCGGTGGTGTCTCCCATGGCGGAGACCACGACGGCCACGTCATTGCCGGCGTTCTTCGTTTCGATGATGCGTCGGGCCACGCGCTTGATCGATTCTGGATCGGCTACGGAAGAGCCGCCAAACTTCTGCACGATGAGAGCCACAACTTATCCAATCTTCTTCAACGTATCACCTGCCTGATTCGGCAAGTGAAGCCTATTATAGGAAACATCCATTTTGTCAAGTCCAACCGCGCCCAACATGCGGAACACGTTGCTGGACAGCGGTTGAGTATGAGCTGGGCGCGGGACCGACGGCTCGCGGAGGCCATGCCAGCGGAGCTCATACGGCACGACGGCCGGCGAGCGCGCGGCCGAGGGTGATTTCGTCGGCGTATTCGAGGTCGCCGCCCACGGGTAGGCCGCTGGCGAGCCTTGTCACCTTGATGTCGGTCTGGCTCAACAGCTGCGAAAGGAAGCTGGTGGTGGCCTCGCCCTCCACGTTCGGGTTGAGCGCGAGGATCACTTCCTTGACTTCGCTGTCCTTAAGCCGTTCAAGGAGCTTCGCGATGTTGAGGTCGCTCGGCTGCACGTTCGCCATCGGGTTGATGACGCCGCCAAGCACGTGGTACATGCCCCGGTATTCGCGCGTGCGTTCGATGCTCATCACGTCTTTTGGCTCTTCGACCACGCAGATCGCGCTGTGGTCGCGGCGTGGGTCGGCGCATACCGGGCATGGGCTGGTTTCGCACACGTTGCCGCAGATGTCGCAGAACCGTACTTTTTCCTTGACTTCCGTGATGGCGTCGATCAGTGCCTGCGATTCCTCATCGGGCGCGTTGAGCAGGTAGAAGGCGATGCGTTGCGCGCCTTTCGGCCCGATGCCGGGCAGGTTGGCGAACGCGTCGATGAGTCGTTGGATGGCGCCGTCATAGGCCAAAGCCATGGTTCATACCTTTCGTTGACTGGTTGCCGCAGCCACGTTCCGGGCGACTGACGTCTGATGGCCAGCGCCCGGTACTCGCCGTACGATAAGCGACATGCGACGTGCGGTGGCCGGTGTCAGTCGTCAAGTGTTTTCTTCACCTGCATGTTGCGCGGATTATGCGGATCGTCCGAGCTGAATTCCTCGACTTTCTTCACTTCGAACACCCTGTTCAGGTCGTTCATGTCCAAAGCGTTCGATGCGCCGATCGATTCGTCGCTCATGGAGTATTCGTCGTCTTCCGGGGCGACTTCAGGCTCCGGCGGTCCCGCCTGCACCGGCATGGGGGCTCCCCATGGGTCATCCGCGAATCCTGCCGGCGATGACGCCGGCTGCTGGGCCTGTTGCGATTGCATTTCGCGGGCGCTTTGCCGTGCGCTATGTCGTTCGCTGTGCTGTTCCGGCTGGTTTTGCCGCGGCTGCTCCGGCCCATTCGGTTGGTCTTGCTCCTGATCGTCCGTCTGCGGCGTGGGCAGTGGCGTGGCCCACGGATCGACGTCATCGCTCACATCCGGCACGTCCACATGTTTTACGTGGTGTTCCGGCGGCTGTACGTCGTTGGCGTTGCCTTCGGCGATGGGCGTCTGCGGAATTGGGGTGTTCCACGGATCGTCGTCTTCCGGCTCCTTGGCAACCTCCTTGCCGAGGTTCGCGGTCAGCAATGTGGCGGCCTTCAGCTGTTCCTGCACCAGCTGCGCGTTGATCTTGCTCTGCTCTTCCGGGCTGAGCTTGCTCCACGGCACCGCGGTGGAACCGTCGGCAAGCTTCTTGGCCGGCGCGAGAGTGACATCGGGGCCGAACACCTTATGCACTTCGCCGCGCACGATCTGCACCACATTGGTGGTGCCGTCGACCGCTTCCTTGGCCACGGCCTTGGCGAACGCGTATTTGCTCAACGACTTGTCAAATTTAATCCACAGTCGGCCTTTGGCCCCGTCCAGCAGCACGCGGGGCACTTTCTCGCGGTCCACGTAGCGACGGACATCCTCAGGCAGGCCGGCAACGATCGCGTCCCACTTCTGGTCGGGAGTGCGATCGTCCGTTGCCGCAGGCTGGGGCGCGGACTGAGCCACGGACTGGGTGGGAGCGGAAGCTTCGGCATTGGATAGTTTGGATGGCGCAGACTGCGTTTCAACCGGCTTGGACTCGGCTGAAGCGGCCGGCTCGCTGCCTTCCGACAGAGGTCCACCCATCGCCTGCTGGACTTCCGCCAATACGGAGGCCGCTCCGGAAACGACGGCATCGGCCGGATTCATGGGAGCCGCGGACGGTTCCACGGCATGCCTTCCACGTGCCGATTGCGCGGCGTACCTACGGGAACCGGACGGACGCTGCGATTCAGACGCTGCGGCACCGCCCGCATGTCCAGCTTCCGGCATGCCGGACGATGGTGCGGCGGCTTGCGCGATCACACCCGTCTCACGACCGGCAAGAAGGCGGGCGGCGAGCAGTTCCAGGCGCATGCGCGGCGAAATCGCACCGGTCATGTTGGCCAGCGTGGCGTTGATCGTATCCGCCATCTGCGTAAGCGCGGCCAATCCCAACGAAGCCGCCTGGCGATGCAGATCGTCCATGTTCTCGGTCGCGGTGTCGTCAGACAGCACGCTTTCCGCACGCTCACCGCCCAAGGTGAGCACCAACAGGTCGCGCACGCGCGCCAGCAGGTCCTCAACGAAACGTCGGGGGTCGAATCCGCCGACCACGACCTTTTGAATGACGCCATACAGCGCCTCGCCGTTCTTGTCGGCGACGGCGTCGATTGCCTCGCCGATAAGCGCGTCCGGTGTGAAACCAAGCAGCGCGACCGCGGAATCGTAAGGAATCTTGCCGTCGACGGCACCGACCATCAGCTGGTCGAGCACGGACAGCGTGTCACGTACGGATCCGCCGCCGGCACGCATGGCCAAGCGCAGCACACCCGCTTCGGCCTCGATATGCTCGTCGGCGCAGATCTGCTCAAGATACGGGCCCATGACCTCCTGTGGCACCAGACGGAACGGATAGTGGTGGGTGCGGGAGCGAATGGTGCCGATCACCTTGTCCGGTTCGGTGGTGGCGAAGATGAACATGACATGCTCCGGCGGCTCCTCCACGATTTTCAGGAGCGCGTTGAAGCCCTGCGGCGTGACCATGTGGGCCTCGTCGAGGATGAAGATTTTATAGCGATCGCGGGCCGGGGCGAATCCGGCACGTTCACGCAGTTCACGGGCATCGTCCACACCGTTATGGGAGGCGGCGTCGATTTCCACCACGTCGATGGAGCCGGGGCCGCCGGTGGCAAGGTCACGGCAGCTGGCGCATTCACCGCACGGATGCGAGGTCGGACCTTTGGCGCAGTTGACGCAACGGGCCAGAATACGCGCGGAACTCGTTTTACCGCAGCCGCGCGGTCCGGAGAACAGATAGGCGTGCGTGAGCTTGTTCTCGTCAAGCGCACGCATCAGCGGAACCGTGACCTGATCCTGTCCGATCACGCCATCGAACGTGTCGGGACGATACCTTCTATACAGTGCCAGTGCCATCGCAAATTCCTTCCGCCGTAGTGTTCTAGAGTATCGATGAATTACGACACGTTCGCCAATCGGGAAGCGCCGAGGCCGACCATCTCCGCAAGTCCATCGCGTGTCTGTCTGATCTACAACCGGCGCAGCCGGTACTCTGGAAATCAGACATGAACCGTGTGATCGGCGTACCGTCGGTCACGAACGCTGACTGTTGCGCGCCTAAAACCCGTGCGTCACCACCATGCCGCACAAGGCGTTGCCACGCGATTGGGAGGAGAGAGCCATGACCGGGAAACCGGAAGCGTCCACCAGCACCATTGGAGACGCGCGTCGCTTGCAGATCGTGCAGGCGGCACGTGAGATCTGCTTGGAAAAAGGGTTTTCGAAGATCACGATCAGCGATATCGCCGAACGGGTCGGCATGACCAGATCGCTTTTCTACCACTATTTCCAAGACAAAGACCAGGTTGCGGATGCCGTGCTCGACGATGTCATCAGCGAAGTCATCGCCCGCCTGGAAGAGTGGAACGAGCATCGCGAGGCCGGCAACATCTCGAAGGCGCTTGACGATGTGGTGCGGCTGACCCGTTCGCTCATCGCCGATGAAGGCCCGTTCAGCCAACGTCTCATCGAGGATGGCAACGCTGCACTGTATCTGAGGTTCATCGACCGGGCCGCGGACCGCATTTCCGAATACCTGTGCGGTTCCACGGTACGTGAATTCGAGGAAAAGCACGGCATGCCGATCCGCAACGAGCATGAGACCTTCTACACGCTGATCGTCGGCTTGATCTCGCTGATCAGACTGCATCCTGACATTGACGATGACATTGTCAGGCAGGTGGCGGCACAGACGCTGCATTTGGACGAATATCTGTGACGGTGCTCTCACACGCGTCATTCCCGCCGGCAAGCAACATATAACGGCCGTTCAACGTCCGGAGGGGCATCGAGCGGCACCGGCTGGCTGACGGAAAACGACGTCAGGCGAGGAATCTACCGGTAAGAGGGTCACGACCGTCACGTTTGATGGTTTCCAACACCCGTTCCTCGCTGTCGGCCGCCTGCGCTTCCGCCACGGCCGGCGGCACCAGCACACGCAGCGCACGGTCCTTGGCTAAGACCTTCACCGGCAAATGGCCCACGTATTCGCCATCGGCCATCAACACCGGAGGCTCATCCCCTTCGGTGGCGCGGGTGATTTCGATGTCGCGCACCCGCTTCCATCCGAAAGCATGGCTGCCCAGCAGTCGGCCGTGGTAGGCGCGTGCCACCGCGTCCACGCACTCCCGGAAATTCGGCACATGGTCAAGCCACACCAGATCAAGCAGTCCGTCCGCGAACCGTGAATACGGGGACACCTCGATGCCGCCGCCGATATGGCGGGAATTGGCCACGGTGAGCAGTGGCGAGATGATATCCCGCTCCTCCACCGAACCGTCGGCCAGCGTGGCCTTGATGTGGTATCCGTAGCTTTTCATGTGTGTCAGCTCCACGATGACCGCGGCGAAATACCGCAGCGAGCCATTCGGCAGATGCGAATGATTGGCGCGGTCGTTGATGCTTGCGTCCAAACCGCACGACAGCATGCCCGCATAATAGCGGTCGATCGGCGAGCGCGACTGTGAAACATCGGTTCCGTCGGTCGAATCGATGGCATGACCGTCAGGCAACGAAGTCACCAAGCCCATGTCCACGTCGATATGCGTGCCGCGCACAATCGCACCGACAATGCCTTCAACGGCGGTTTCGACGCGATTGACCGGCAAATCCAGTCCGCGTGCGAAATCATTGCCGGAGCCGATGGCCACGATGCCGAGTGGTTTGCCGGAGCAGCCGACTGCGTTGGCGCCTAACGCGACCATGCCGTCGCCTCCGACCGCGACCAGATAATCGTATTCGTCGCCGCGGCGGCGGGCGTTGGCCAGGGAATCGTCGAAGCTTGTGCCGGTCACATCGATTACGTCGAAGCCGTGCTTGCGTCCGGCTCCGCGCAGCAGATCAATGACATGACCGCCCACTTGGGCGCCCTTGCCTTTGTTCGATGTCGGATTGCAGACCACGGCAACGGTCGTATTCGCATGTGACGTCTTGCTCATACTTGTACGATAACCATGTTTCACGTCAAGCGCCAGATTGCCCATTACCTTCAGCTGAACATTCCGTGCCGTCATGCAACGACTGTCCGGCAATCTCCTAATCACAGGCAATAGGCCCCGCACGTGACTGCCGGACGACCCACGGTGCGAACGGTACCTGCGTGGCCGCCTGCACGGCGACCACCGCATCCTCGCCTTCAATGGCACAGGATTCGAGCCGGGTTCCATTGCCCGACGTTGTACGCGATGCGGCCGCGCACGGGTCGGCGGCACCGTCACGCAGCGACTGCGCGGCGGCCACCGACGCCAGGTCGGCCGTATTCTGCGCGCGATGCACGCACAGCAGCAGATTGCCTGCCATGGCGACCGCACCGAGCATGGCCGCGACGATTGCGATCAGCGCGACTCCCGATATGGTTCCGGCACCTTCGTCCGCGCCTTTCAACACATGCGACACACGTCGCACATACTGTTTCACGTCATGTTTCACGGAAGTCGTTCCTTTCTTGCCGCGCATTGGAAGCCTTTCAAAAACCGTTACGGACAGCACGCTGTCATGAACATCGCAATCAGAAATACCGAGTTGCCTTGCCCACGACGCTGGCGGGCAGCACGCCGGTCGGATCCGCCGCAACCGGGCAACGCACCACAACGGTGACGCTGTTGGCATTGGCGGCGAACGACACCGTGGAACCGCCACCGGCAATGGTTTGCGCCGCGGCGCGGGCTTTCGCTTCGCCGCCGGCGTCAATCGCCATGGCCCTCGCACCGGCGGCCGCAGCGTCCTGACAGTTCATGGACACTATGGAGGCACGCCCCAAACACAGCACCAGAATCGCCACCGCGGCCACGCAGGGAAGCACCACCGCGAATTCGGCGGTGACGGTTCCGCAATCGGCGTCACGGGCATGGCGTCTCCACCATCGCGAAAGCATGGTTACCCCACGCTCAACGCTTTCTTGATGAGGCCGGTCAGCAGCGTTTTCACGACATCCGATTTCACGATGGCGATCAGAACCGCGGCGAATGCCGTGGCCGCCACCAGCACCACCGCGTATTCGGCGGTGACCGCGCCCTTCTCCGGCTCGGCGGTCAGCAGGCGCATGCGCGCGTCCAATAGGCAGACCGCCTTATTGGCACGTTCCTTGGCCGCACATAACTTCTGGCCGACGCGACCCATCAGACCCGGCGAACCATCGACATTGATTGACATTGCGTCGTTCATGACGCTCCTTTCATTCGGCTAATCCCGGCCGATTGACCGGGTACGCTCAGTGTCAGGTATTGGCATCGGCGATGGCATGGTTTTCGTGGGTTGTGGTCGAAGAACGTGGGTTATCCACACCCTCGGCGTGTCATCCACACTTATCCACAAGCGATTAGGGCATGACGGAACGGACCGCGCATCATCCGTCATTCCGACCGCGGTCCGATTCGAGCAAATTTGAGCCAATTCGCACCAACCCGCACTACCCCATGGCGAATCGGCCGCTACAGAAACGACATCACCGCCGGAATCACGCCAATGGCGACAAAGGCCGGCAGCATGCACAGGCCGGTCGGTAGCAACAACCGAATCGACAGTTTCGCCGCCGACTGTTCAATCCGCGACCGTTCATCCCAATCCAGCTGCTCGATTGCGGTTGCCAACCGATTCACCGGCGAGGAGCCGCTCGACCATGATGAGGAGAACGCGTCACGGACCACGGCGCAATCATCATCGTCAGGCCATGCCTCATTCCATGGCATGCCACTATTCAGCCGTTCTCCAGCCGAGCGCAATCCACCGCCGAACTCGCCTTCCACAATGTTTCCGACCGTAATCAGCGCGCGTGGAATGGACGCTCCTTGACGTATCGCCACGCTCAACATTTCCAATATCAAGGGCAATGGCAGATTGCATGACCGCACGTCGGAATCGGGCGGATTTCTGGCTGGCGACCATTCATACAGCCATGTCGCGCCAGCGGCGCCCACCGCTGCCAGCATCGGCCATGCCAAGCTCATCGCACATGCTCCTGCCGCATCAGCCTGCGAATCCAATACCAGCCGACGGCATAACAGCAGCCGGCGAAGCCGAGGCACATCCATCCTTTCACGTCTTCCACAAGGAATCGCAAGGGATGGGCTCCCATGCATTCCCCTAGCATCACCGTCAGCAACGGCAATGCCATCAGCAGCTTCACCGTGGCCTGCGGCATGGCAAAAGCGTTGGCACGCAAGTCGTCGAGCAGCCGTCGCCGCTTCAACGACGCCGCGACGGCCTCCAGGCATCGGCTCATCTCGCAGCCCAACTGCAGACTCAACGTGCAGGCCGCATGAAGTTCCGCACCAAGCTGATCCACATGCTTGTGTTGTTCCTGAAGCGAGCAGCGGCTTCGTACGGCCATGTCAATACGGAAACGGGTCAGTTCAGGCACTGCGAAAGGAGCGCCCTGTAATTCCTCGAACGCTTGGACCAAGGTGGCTCCGCTGCGTACGGACGCCCGCAGCGCGGCCACGCATGCGGCAGCGCCGATGGTCGGCATCCGTGGCGATGCATCCCGGTTTTCCCCATCGTTCCGGACTGTTCTGCCATGCCCGTCGGATTCATCATCACAAGTTCCATCTCCATCGGCCCCGCCGCTATCGTCAGCCGAACGAAGCCCGAAGCGAACCAGCACACGCTGTAATCGCCGCAATCCCGCCCATTCCGCGTTCCGATTCAGCCACAGCCAGACGGCCATCGACGCCAGCCATGCGGCGCAATATTCCCAACCACACGCATCACGCATCATGCGCTCCATCGGCTCATGAATCCATCCCAACGTTGGCCGGCACGGACCGTACGGCCATCCCAGGCGGCCAGCAGACGCCCATGCAATCGCCCTTCCACCGCTTCCAATCTGCCGACCTGCGCAATGCGCCGTCTGCCGGCGATACGTTCCACATGAAGCACCACGTCGAACGCATCCTCGGCGAGCGCCGCCGTGGCGCGTGGCTCCAATCCGGCCAGCAAACCCAATGAGACCAATCGCGCCGGAACCGCCTCCACTTGATTGGCGTGCAATGTGGTCATGCCGCCTCGATGCCCGGAATTCAAGGCTCTGAGCAGATCCACGACTTCACCGCCACGGCATTCGCCGACCACCACGCGGTCCGGTCTCATGCGCAGCGTCGCGCAGATCAGTTCGGAAAGGCCTATGCCGCCGGCACCTTCCGTGTTGGCTTCGCGTGTGACCAGAGACACGTGGTTGGCATGTTGGATCATGCCCAATTCGCGCACTTCCTCGACGGTGACGATGCGCTCGTTCGGCGGGCATCGCATCAGCATGGCTTTGAGCATCGTGGTTTTGCCGGCACCGGTGCCGCCTGTCACCAGCACGCTTGCCTTGCGGGACACCAGTCCGGCCAGCAGGGGCAGCCATTCGGCTGGAAACATGCCGTTGCGCGCCAACGATTCCAGATTGGGCGAGACCGCGTCGGGCAATCGTATGCTGATGGCCGCGCCTTGCGGCACCAGTGGTGCGATGACGGCGTGCACGCGCAGACCGTCCACGGTGGAGGCGTCGGCGATCGGGCAGGCGTCGTCAAGCCGTCGGCCAAGTTGCGAGCATAATCGCACTGCGAATTCACGAATCGACTGCGCTGACGGAAAGCATCTGCGCAGCAGACATACTTCCTGCATGCCTTGGCCGCAATCCGCCCAAACCGTGCCGTCGCAGGTCACCGCGATGTCCGTGACGCCCGGCTGCGAGGCGATGGCGCTAAGGGGTCCGAGTTCCATGCTTCACCCGCTTGCCTTCCAACGATTCCTGCAGTTCATCCGTGAGCGCGGCCAAGGCTTTGACGGTTTGGCGGTTCGGTCTGCGCAGGCCCAGGCCGTCCAACAGTTCACCGCATAGCTTGGCGTCCGGTTTGACAACCGCCGCGAGGGAATGGCCAAGATAGTTTTCCGTCTCTTCCAGCGTGGTCACGCCACGTCCACGCGCCACGCCGCGTGGTTCAACGCCGACGATATGGCCATGTTTCTGCCGTTCCGCCGTTCCACGCGATTTCATGGCCACTTTGGCTCGGGCCAGTCCGAGCACCGTCATTTCGACCACGGTGATGTGTGTGGCCTGGGCCAGTTCCGGAACGTCATCGAGTCCACGCCATTGCCCGGCGTCCACGATCACCGCGTCCTTCACCTGCGCGAGCGCGCGGATGCATGCCTGGATCTCCCAGGATTGCGGGTTTTCGCTTCGCCAGGGATTGCAGGCCAGCAGCGGCACGCCATCCCACACGGGCAGTTCTCGCAGCAGCGCTTTGCCGTCCACTTTGCCGAGCGGGGCGCTGATGTCTCCGAAGCGTGAACCGTCTTCATCTTCCACACCGAGCAGCACGTCAAGACCGCCACCGTTGAGATCTGCGTCTACCAGCACGCTTTTGCATCCACGTTCCGTCAGTTCGCGGGCCAGCAGCGCCGCCAACGTGCTGGCACCGACTCCGGCGACGGCGGATCCGACCACCACGACGTTGCGTGGAGCAGGTTCCGGTTGCGCTTCAACGGGTTTCAGCCGTGTGGACGACGATTCCAACGGCGAACCCATGAAACCGCCCGTCACGGCAGGCCCGGCCCATCGTGCCGACGTTCGCGCGTCCACGGCGTTCTGCGGCGTATAGAACCGTTGCGGCGAGGCCGTTTCCCGCCGAACGGTTTGCTGGGATCGAGTCGGCTGCCGCACTCTGGCCGCTGGCTGCGACCGGATTTTCGGCGAACACGTCACGCGCACGTCACGGCCTCCGTATGACGGCAATGGGACCGGAGGGACCTGTAATGAAGAAATTGCATCGCTCATACCGCCGATTGAAAAACGAAACCACACATGGGTTCAAGCCGAAACGGCACCTGTGGTCGGAGAATGTGGGTTATCCACACCCTCGGCGTGTCATCCACACTTATCCACATCGCAACGCGATTCGGCACATCGCAAGACATTACGCAACGCAGCACGGCGCAGCGCAACAAAAAAGGAAGACCCGCCGAAGCGGGCCTTCCTGCAAGAATCTTCGGAGCAGAATCGCTGCACAACAACATCGTCGTAACGGTAAGTCTATCCAATGCCCGTTCAACGTAACAACCTATCTCGGTCATACACACCTTGTGGGGCTCTGCTCTTCAGTTGTTCTTGTACTTCGTAATTATGCTCGCCATTGCGGCAAGTGCAAACCGAAACGGGACGATGTTCCGTATTTATCGCAACTGTTGCTTTCCGATCGCAAGAATCGCAAAAATGCTCCATGCTGTGCGAATCGCAACGCTTGCCTGTTCATTCACGTTCATTTGCCCCGAAAAAACGGCGTGTCGGAAGCATATTTCACCAACTCGGCGAACGAATGTTAACTCCTGCTTAATTTTCCTGAGTTTTGCAAGACATTCCAAGCACTTGAGGATAAAGTAGATAACTATGGCACAGATTTTTGACGCACCCTCAAAGGCGATCCTGCGCAGCCAGATAGCTGAGCATATCGCTGAGACCGATAAGAACGATAAGCGCGAGCTTCAGGCAGGCGAGGAACCGCTGCCGAACGACCGTTTCTTCGACCGTGAGCTGAGCTGGTTGAAGTTCAACAAGCGCGTCCTCGAGCTTGCACAGGATGAGGACCTGCCGGTCATCGAACGCGCGAGCTTCGCCGCGATCTTCGCGAACAACCTCGACGAGTTCTTCATGGTCCGCGTGGCCGGCCTGAAGCGCCGCATCGACACCGGCATCGCCGTGACGGCCGCTTCCGGACTGAGCCCGAGGCAGCAGCTGCGCGCCATCAGCGAGCAGGCCCACCGCCTGCAGGACGAGCACGCGCACTACATCATCGACCACATCCTCCCCGACCTGGCGAAGGAACAGATCGTGCTGCTGAGCTGGGACAAGCTCACCGCGGCCGAGCAGGAGCGCCTGTCGCGCTACTACCGCCAGCAGGTGTTCCCGGTTCTGACTCCGCTTGCCGTGGATCCGGCCCACCCGTTCCCGTACATTTCCGGCGGTTCCCTCAACCTCGCCGTGCTGGTGGAGAATCCGGCATCCGGCAAGTCGCACTTCGCCCGCGTGAAGGTTCCTGACAACCTGAACCGTCTCGTGCCGGTCGACGATCTGACCGAAGACGAGAACACCAACGTGCGCTATGGCTTCATCACCATGGAGAACCTGATCATCGCCCACCTGGAATCCCTGTTCCCGGGCATGATCATCAAGGAGGCACGCTCCTTCCGCGTCACCCGTAACGAGGACATCGACGTGGAAGAGGATGACGCCGAGAACCTGCTCAACGCCATGGAGAAGGAGCTGCTGCGCCGTCGTTTCGGACCGCCGATCCGTTTGGAGATCTCCGACGAGACCAGCCCGTTCCTGTCCCAGCTGCTCGCCGACCAGCTGCGCGTGAGCGCCGACGAGGTCTACCGCCTGCCGGCGCCGCTTGACGCGACCGTGCTGTTCGAGCTCGGCGGCATCGACCGTCCGGATCTCAAGTACCGTCCGTTCATTCCGACCACCAATCGTCAGATCGCCGAAGTCGAATCGTCCCGTGCGCAGGACATTTTCGCCGCCATCCGCGAGCGCGACATCCTGCTGCACCACCCGTACGATTCCTTCTCGACGTCCGTGCAGGCGTTCCTGGCGCAGGCCGCGGCCGATCCGAAGGTGCTGGCCATCAAGCAGACGCTGTACCGTACGTCCAGCAATTCGCCGATCATCGACGCGCTGATCGACGCCGCGCATGCCGGCAAGCAGGTGCTGGCGCTGGTCGAGATCAAGGCGCGTTTCGACGAGGACGCCAACATCGCGTGGGCCCGCAAGCTGGAACGCGCGGGCGTGCACGTGGTGTACGGCATCGTCGGCCTGAAGACCCACTGCAAGCTGAGCCTTGTGGTGCGTCAGGAAGCCGACGGCCTGCGTCGTTACTGCCACGTGGGCACCGGTAATTACAATCCGAAGACCGCACGTATCTACACCGACCTGGGCCTGCTGACCTGCGATCCGGTGGTCGGCCAGGATATGACCCGCCTGTTCAACCAGCTGTCCGGCTACGCGCCGAAGTCGAGCTTCCACCGTCTGCTGGTGGCGCCGCGCACCGTGCGTTCCGGCTTGATTCAGCGCATCCGCCGCGAGGAGGACGCCGCACGCGCCGGCAAGGAAGCGTGGATCAAGATCAAGGTCAACTCCATCGTTGACGAAAAGACCATCGACGCGCTGTACCGTGCAAGCCAGGCCGGCGTGAAGATCGACATCGTCGAACGTGGCATCTGCGCGCTCAAGCCGGGCGTTCCGGGACTTTCCGAGAACATCCGCGTGCGTTCGATCCTGGGCCGTTTCCTTGAGCACAGCCGTATTTACGCGTTCGCCAACTCCGATGGCCCGCAGATCGGCGAAGGCCCTGCGGCCGGTCCGGAAGTGTGGATTGGTTCCGCCGATCTGATGCACCGCAACCTCGACCGTCGAGTCGAAGCGCTGGTCCGCATCGTGGCTCCGGAGCAGATCGACGAGCTCATCAAGTACGTCGATCTGCAGATGGCCGATTCCACCGCGTCTTGGCATATGCAGGCCGATGGCACCTATGTGCGCCATTGCAAGGATGAGGAAGGTCGACCGCTGGTCGACAGCCAGGAATACCTCATCAAGAAACACACGCGTCGACCGGTAAGGCACTGATCGATCGAGGCGAATGGCCGGTTCCGCACCTTGCGGGCCCGGCCATTTTCTGTATGTTCGGACGTCACGCGCCGCCGCCAGCCCGGCCCAGCCTAGAATAGGACAATATGAGCGAAAAGATGAGACGCATCGTGGAAGCCGCCGGCGGCATCGTATGGCGATGGAAGGCGGGCAGCGATATCGCGAACGATCCTGCGATCGCCAGTAGCAAATCCGCACAGGAACAGCTCGACAGCATTGAAGTATGTATCGTGCACCGTCCGAAGTATGACGATTGGAGCTGGCCGAAAGGCAAACTCGAGCAGAACGAGACGCATCGGCATGCGGCGGTGCGTGAAATCGGCGAAGAGACGGGGTCGCCGGTCAAACTCGGACCGTATCTGTGCGAAGTCGAATACCCGTTGTCCGAAGAGGGCAAGAAGACCCGGCATTCGCACGATTGCACGGCCGACACCAAGCACACGTTGTATTGGATGGCGCAGCCGATTTCCGCCGACGACGCCGAACATCTGCTGGACGCGTTCGGCCCGGTGCACCGCGCGGACGTGGGCGAAATCAACGATATCGTCTGGGTTTCCGTACGTGAGGCGCGCAAAATACTGTCCCATTCGACCGATAAGGACACGTTGGCAGTGTTCGTGGACCGCGTGCAGGAGGGTGGCGCGACCGCGCAGAATCTGCTGATCGTACGCCATGCGAAGGCTGAATCGCGCAAGTCGTGGAAGGGCACCGACGCGAACCGTCCAATCACGCCGAAAGGCGCGGCGATGGCGTTCGCCCTCAACCGCGAGCTCGCCTGTTTCAACCCGACGCGACTGGCCACCTCGCCGTGGCTGCGCTGCCAGGAGACGTTGCAGGTGCTGAGCTGGCAGACCGAACGGCCGATGGAACACATCAACGCGTTGACGGAGGACGCGTTCGCCGAGCATCCGGCGGTCTCATGGCTGGCGTTCCGCGAGCAGATCACGCAGACGCTCAACAGCCGCGAAACCACGGCCATCTGCATGCACCGGCCGGTCATCGGCGGCATGTACGACCATTTGCGCGGCCTGTGCGCGCGCAAGCAGCTTGCCAAGCAGCTCATCGCAAAATCGCCATACATGCCTACCGGCACCGCCATGTCGCTGTTCATCATCGACACACCGCAAGGCCCCAGCATCATCGACATTCAGAAGGTCTCCCCCATTGTCTACTAACATGCACTACGGTTCCGGTTCAGTCGTTCCCAGCCGTTCCGCCGGTTTCACGAACACCGGTTCGCCGCGTCCGGCACGCCCCGGCCAGCTCGACCAGATGATGGCCGACAATATCGCCGGCGGCGCCGATCCGGCGGAAATCAACGAAATGTGCCATGCGTCGGCCGCGGCGCTGCTTGACCGCGTGCACCACACGCAGGACGCCGAACTGGTGGAACGCGTGCTGACGCTGGTGGACCGCGAAGGCGTGGACGTGATCGCCGAACTGTGGAGCCATGCCGACCCCGACTCGCTGCCGGGCATTCTGTGGCGACTGTATCTGCTGCGTACGTGGATGCGGAAGAACCGCGAATCGATCGCGCGACTGTGGCGCGTCGGCGAGCCCGTCGCCACCACCGCTTCCGCGATTGCCGGCGTGGACCAGGCACCGACGGAAGACGACATCGCACGTACCGCCGATTCGATTTTGGCCGGCGCGTTTACAGGCGATTTCGCCGTGGCACTTGAGCGGGCCGCCGCCTTCACCGACGTGGTTGCGTTGGGATTGCGTATCGAAGCGCGCAAACTGGCTTCGTTGGGCGGTTCCAGCGAGGCCGGATCATCTGATGTTTCCGACGGTTCCGCTGCGTCTGCTGCGGCCGGCAGCCGCCCGTCGGCCGTTGAGAAGCGGGCGCGCGCGAAGGCTGCGAAACTGATGCACACAGCCGGCAACCTGTTCGCCACGGCCAAGGATTTCCGCCACGGGGCGAATCTGTGGCGGCGCGGACGATTGGAATAGGCCGTTCTCCACTGTCGTTTCCCGCTACTGCTTTCCACCGCCGCTTTCCGTAATTTTCTCCCGTTTCATACCCCACGCGACACGGCGCTGCAAAGCGTCGAGCGCGACTGTACAATAGGAATTCGCGCCGGGCCATGCATAGCCCCGGGCTCCATTTTTTGCCGCTGCGAGCGGCCTTTGCGCCGACAGGCGCTTTCGTGGTTCGGCGCTTTTCTCCTCTTTTGATGTTTTCCTGATTTTTCTCTGGCTTTCTTGCGATTTTCGATTGCCATCCAATCGGCGCTCATCTGGGTTTCATCTGACCGACCTACCGGCGCGTTGCCGAACAGCCGATACATGGACTACGCTTAGAAACCATGGATATTCATGTTTTGAACCACCCGCTGGTGGACCACAAGCTCACCGTTCTTCGCGACAAGAACACTCCGTCCTCCACGTTCCGCGAGCTCGTTTCCGAACTCGTGATGCTCGAGGCCTACGAAGCCACCCGCGACATCGAAGTCGTGGACAAGCCCATCGAAACCCCGGTGGCTCCGATGATCGGCAAGCACATCGCCGCCCCGGCTCCGATTATCGTGCCGGTGCTGCGCGCGGGTCTGGGCATGCTGGACGGCATGACCAAGATGATTCCGTCCGCTGAAGTCGGCTTCCTCGGCATGAAGCGCGACGAGGAGAACCCGACCCAGCAGATCACGTACGCGAACCGTCTGCCGGAGGATCTCACCGGCCGTCAGTGCTTCCTGATCGACCCGATGCTCGCCACCGGCGGCACGCTCGTTGCGGCCACCCACTATCTGGCCGAGCGCGGTGCGAAGGACATCACCGCAGTGTGCATTCTGGGCGCTCCGGAAGGTCTGAAGTTCGTTGAGGAAAACCTCGACCCGTCCATCAAGTTCAAGCTGGTGCTGTGCGCCGTCGATGAGAAGCTCAACGACAAGTGCTACATCGTGCCGGGCTTGGGCGACGCCGGCGACCGTCTGTACGGCGTGATCGACTGAGCTGCCAATCGGAATAAATCAATCGAATAAAAATTCGGCCTGCTACCGCACCAATCATGCGATGGCAGGCCGAAACCATATAAAACCGGCTGTCGCCTGTCGATCATAGTCCGTCGACTAGCGCCCGGCTGCTGTCGCTCGCCGGGCAACTATCAGTCGGCTACTGCTCGTCGGGCACGAACGCTTCGAAGATGTGGCGGTCGAACTGGTCGCAGCACTGCGCGTATTCGTCGCGGCTGCGCACGGTCCACGACACCGGCACCGCACCCATGAATCGGGCCAGCTTCACCTGCGGGCTGTTGCCGCCCTTCCAATCATAGGCGACGAAATCAGGACGGGAAATCCAGTCGAACACCAGCGCGCCGGCCGCGTATTCCTTGCCGAGCGCCACCGGATCGGTGGGCTTGTCCTCGCCGTACGGCCACCAAGACAGCTGGCCGCGGCACACTTCCGGACGGTTCTCCTTGTACCAGTTCACGGCCGCCGGATTGAACGATTCGATCACATACTTGCCGGAGTATGCCTGCAGCAACGCGTCGCCCTTCTCCATAAGCTCCACGTCGCGCGGATCCCACTTCGAATTATCGTCGAACTTATATTCCACGATCAGCGGCACGCGGCCGGCGACCACTTTGAGCACGTCGGCGAATAGCGGCACATGCTGGTAGTAGCCTTCCGGCGCGTTGTCAGGCGTGGTGACCAGCGGCGGTTCCTCCAATGCCAACGGCAGCGGCGCGGCTTTGCAGGCACCCGGTGCATCGGTCGGGAACAGCGGAATACGAGTCAGCTCGTCATACGTGAGATCGGCGATACGGCGCGGATCTCCGGCAACACGCATCAGGTCGCCGTCATGCACCACCACGACCTCGCCATCGCGCGTCATCTGCAGATCCAGTTCGATACCGTACCCGGCTTCACAGGCGGCTGCGAACGCGGCAAGCGAGTTTTCAGGGGCAATCACGCCGGGTGTATCAGGGCTGCCGTACCCGGCTTTCATGGCCATGCGGCGGGCGAGCGCCACGTATTCGCCGCTTTCGTTGGCGTATTGCGCGGTCAGGCCGGAACCGGCGTCATGCAGACCGCGGTGCGCGTACCACACGTCCGGAACGGCCGGCACATAATGACGGCGCTTGTCGGAGAAGGAACGCGGGGCGATCGCCCACACCGCGGCTCCCGCCGCCACCGCACCGCCGAGCAGCGCTTTCTTGAGAAACGACTTTGACATGGGCATCCTCCCTTGCGATTGACCCTGCTCACCGCATTTGCGCGCGCAATGAGCCACTTGTTACGAGCGTAGCCCAGTTTGCCGGTTTTCGCTCACGATTTCACCGATTATTCAGTTTCGCCGTTGCATATGGCGATTCCCACGCTCTAACGGCACCCACGTCGGCCTCGAAAGGCTTTCGCGGGACAAAATATGGGAGGGCGATTGCCGAGTCGGTAAGACTGGCTAATCGCCTTTTATTAGCGGACTGAGACGGTGAGGCTATGCGGCCAATCGGCGGCGTGATGCGGGGTGCGGGCCGCTGCGTTGCGGCGTTGGCTGGAGCGTTGGCGGAGCCCGTTTCGCCGTCCTTGGTAAGCGATGGCGATTCGAAACCGCCGTTGGTCACGAGGTTGCCGCCGTCGCCGCCTTCCGCGGCAACGGACACGTCGTCCACGAGATTGCCGTATGCGAGGTTGCCGTTGAGCGTGTTGTAGGACGCCAGCGCGAATACGGTGTCGTCGCCGTCCGCCGCGAATTCTCCTTCGTATTCGTTCCATCCGTTGCGCGTGTACTGGTTGAAGACGCTGCTGACGAATGTGATCGTCCAGGTGATGGGGAAATGCTCGGTGTCGGAGCAGTCATTGCCGGCGCGGTACCAGTGGCTCTGGTAGCCGTTGACCGTTCCGTTGCCCAAGGTGGCGGAGCAGAGCTTGAACGTGCCTTCGCCGCTGTCAGGGAAGGCCCAGCCGGGGCTGTCCCAACCGTTGCCGAACATCCACTCGAACATGTTGTGGAACAGGTCGGTGCCGCCACCCCATGAGAACGATGGCGGTTCGGCGCCATGCGTGTCCGCGGTGATGACCGCGAGTGTATCGAAACCGCTCTTCGAACCGGACGGACGCGCCCTGTGTTTCAGGGACCATCGGTATTTCGCGCCTTGTGTGGTGACGAGCCGCTGGTAGATCGAATAGTTGCCGTTCGACGTGGCCGGCTTGCCGAATTGGCTGCCTTCGGCCGCGGCCACTTTCTCGCCGGTGCGCATGTGCAGGGAGTCATTGTCTCCGTTGCCGTTTTTGAAGACACTGCCGATTTCGATGCTGCCTGAAGTCGTGGTGGATTTCCAATACGGAACATCGCTGGTTTCACGGTACTGGTACACGTCCGGCTGTTCGAAACTGCCGTTCTGCAGGCTGTTTTCGGCGGAGACGGTGGCAACGTCGGAAGCGGCGGAGACCTCCGTCCCTTCGGCGGAATCCACTCCGACAAGGGGAATAAGGGGGATACCAAATCCAAGAATCAGGGCACAGGTGATCACGAGCGCGAGCACGCTTCGCTGGGATTTCCCGGCCTGCATGTCCTCTCCTCCATGGGAACCGGGTGGTGATGTCATCGTCGACATTGAGCATTATGCCACCAAAACAGTACCCCGTCAATGGGTCCATATTAGGGGGAGTGAAATCATTGACAACCTGTCTGATTATTCAGCAAAAAGCCGTGTCCCATCGAATAATCCGGGAACGCAAATGCAATCGCAAACGCAGATATGAACGCAATCACCAACACGAATGCGAGCGCGCCGCAACACAAGCCACCCGCAACGCAAGACGCCCGGCTACCGCTTCTTCGAATCGCGTCCTTTGAAGTAGATGTCGAACACGATCCAGACGGACAAAATGAACGCGATCACGTAGCCAAGGAAACCGACAATCGGAATGCCGAAAATCACCGGCTTGATGCCCGCGTAATACACAATCGACGAGCCGATGAACAGGCCGACCACGATAAGCGCCATCGTAAGCCTGTTCACCATGTTGGCGAGCAGGTGGATCGGCTCCTGCGAACCGACCATCTCCATATTGACGCGCAGCTGGCCGCGCGTGAGCATGCGGGAGGCCACTTTCATCTCGTTGGCGGCGGCCAGCAGACTGTGCAGCGCCTGATGGCTTTCGAGAGCCAGCGATTTCGTCTCGTCCTTGGCGAAATCCTTCTTCGACGTGCTCGACGCGATGTGGTCGGAGATGATCTGGATCATGTTCACGTCGGGAATGAATTCGTCAAGCAATCCCTCCAACGTGACCAGCGCGCGGCCGACCGTGGTGACGGTGCTCGGCACTTCGATGCCGTGGCGTTGCGCCATCTGCGTCAGGGCCGTCAGCATGGCGGCGATGTCCAGTTCGGCCAGGTCCACTGTGCCGAATTCCTTGACGATCACGTCCAGATCGGCCAGCAATGCCGGATAATCCTCCGGATCGGCCTCAGCTCCGGCGAAACGCAGCAGACCGTCGGCAAGCTTGGGGGAATCCTGCTCGGCCACGGCGAAGATCATGTCCTTCAGCACGGAACGGGTTTTGGCGTTGAGCCGGCCAGTCATGCCCAGGTCGAGCAGCACGATCTGCCCACCGCGCACCATGATGTTGCCGGGGTGCGGGTCCGCGTGGAAGAAGCCTTCGTCGAGTACCTGCGTGGCGTAGTTGTCCACGAGTTTGGTGCCGATTTCCTTCAGGTCGTAGCCGGCTGCAAGCAGCTCGTCCGGATGGGAGACGGAGATGCCTTCCACGTAGTCCATGACCACCACGTGTTCGGTGCATAGTTCCGGGTACGGCTTCGGGCAGTCCATGTATTTGTAGCGTTCGCAGAATCGTTTGAATTCCGCCAAATTGCGCGTTTCGATGAGGAAGTCGGTTTCCGATTCGAAGGTGTCCCACAGTTCCTCGACCACGCCGGACAGGTCCACCACCTGCGCGCTGCGCATGGTTTTGGTGGCGATTCCCGCGATGGTGCGCATGATGGACACGTCCTGCGCCATGGTTTCGCGCACGCCCGGACGTTGCACTTTGATGGCCACGTCCTCGCCGGTGAGCAGTTTCGCACGATGCACCTGCGCAAGGCTGGCCGAGCCGAGCGGGGTGGGGTCGATATGGTCGAAGATCTCGTCCACGGGCCGGCCGTATTCGTCCTCAAGCACCTGCAGCACCGTGCTGTATGGCATGGGGTCGGCGTCGGCGCGCAGTTTGGACAGTTCGTCGCAGAACGATTGCGGCAGGATTTCGGAGCGCATGGACAGGATCTGTCCGACCTTGACGAACGTGGGGCCGAGCGCTTCGAGCATGAGACGCATTTTGACGGGCGTGAGTCCGTGAACCACGTCGAATTTGTTGGCGATCTGCGCGATTTGCGCAAGACGCCGGAGTTTGCCGCGGCGGGTCAGATGGTAGCGCGCGGAGAACGTGTCTTTGCGCGCTCCGAAGATGCCGATGGTTTCGGACGATTGTGCGTTGGCACCGGCCGCTTTGCCGGTATCGTCCGTTTCGCCGGCATCGTCCGCGGATTCGTGGGCAAGCTCATCCGTCAGTCCGTTTGCTTGGGAGGCGGCGTCCGGCGAAGGGTCGGCCGTGGGGTTGATGACCGCGTTGACCCTGTCGGACAGCGTGACGGGCTCCACGCTTTCGGGGCGTGCCGCGTCCGGCTTGTCGGATGGGTGTTTCAAAGACATGTCACTGCTCGCAAACGGTTGGGAAATCGGCTGGAAAGCCCGCGATGCCAGACGAACGTTTCGCCGGCGTCGCGCGGGCATAGCAAATCGCCGTCCGGGCGCTCACATGCGCGGCAGACGGCGATACGAAAGACTGGAGCTACTCGGCCTTGTCTTCGGTTTCGGCCGGGGCTGCATCCTTGGACTCAGGGGCTTCCTTAGCCTCTTCGACCTTGTGCTTGAGTTCGGCGTTGAGGGCCTTGCCCTGCTCGACGGTCAGCTCGCCCTTCTTGACGAGGTCGTCAACGATTTCCTGGCTCTTCTCAACAGTGGTCGCCAAGGCACCGACGCCGGCGAGAAAGACCTTGCGCAGGCCGTCACCAAAATTAAAATCAGCCATGATGTCCTCCTTTAGGTGATGGTGGTACCACTCTATCGCATTTTCTTCACATCTGCGCCGAGCGAAACCGGTCAATCGCATAAAAAGTGGCGGATATCCGGCGTTCAGCGCGGGCGGTGCGATTGTCGGCGAACCGGCATGGCAGCCGTCAGCGCGGACGGGACATGGCCACGCGGCGAGCACGGTCGGCGATTTCGTCGATGCGATGCAGGGCGGCCCGTTGCGCGTCCGTCTGTCCGGCGGCGGCCGGATCGAACGTGCCGTAACGGCGTTCGACGGCGGTGCGGATCAGGAAATCGGCGATCGCGGGATTCTTCGGCAGCAGCGAGCCGTGCATGTACGTGCCGATCACGTTGTGGACGCGCGCGCCTTCCGTATGGTCCTCGCCGTTGTTGCCGGTGCCGTCCTGTTCGACGGTGCCGAGCGGCTGCACGCCGTCACGCAGGAACGTCTGTCCGGAATGGTTTTCGTAGCCGATGATCTTGCCGAAATCGGCGGAGGTTTCCGTAAGATTGCCGATCATGCGTGTTTCCTGGCCGACCGTGTACGCGCCGATCACGCCGATGCCGTCGAGTCGGGAGCCGTCGACCGTTTCGAAATACTCGCCGAACAGCTGGTACAGGCCGCAGATCATCAGCATCGGCACGCCGTCCGCCGCGAGCGAACGCAGCAGGTCGGCGCGTTGGAAGAAGTCGTCGATGATCTTCTTCTGGCCGGTGTCCTGGCCGCCGCCACCCAGAATCATGTCCACGTGCTCGGGCCAGTCGCAGCCCTGGTTGTAGGCGTGTACGCGCGGCTCGTAGCCGTACAGCGCGAGCCGGCGCTGGATGGCGAGCACGTTGCCGGAATCGCCGTAGATGTTCATATCCTTCGGATACAGCGACACGATGTCGATGACCTGGCTCATATCGTCTCCTAGTCTTCCTTCCGCTGTTTTGCTTTGCGATTGCGCGGTTTCGTTTCGCGCGGCGCTCACTTGCCCACGCCGGCGTCGGCCACGTCGGCGATTTTGGCGAGCGCGGCACGCGTTTTCAGCATGGCCGTGTACGTGCAGTAGATGTGTTTGGGGGTGCCAGAATTCGCGTTCACGAAGTTCACGACCGATTCCTCCAGGTCGGTGCTGACCGATTCGACCGGCACCTGATCGTATTCGAGGCGCAGGGCCATGTCCCACGCGCGTACGCCGGACACGGCTTTGACGCCGGTGCCGCGCAGCGAGGTGAAGTCCACGTCCCACAGCCAGCTCATGTCGCGGCCGTCGGCGTATTCGTCGTTGATGCAGATCATGGTGTCGCAGCCTTCGGGCTTGAACGAGGCCAGCGACAGGCGGAATCCCATGGGGTTTTTGACGAGCAGCAGTTCCACGGGGGTGCCGTTCACGGTGATGACCTCGCCTCGGCCGAATGCCGGTGTGACCTCGCCGGCGGTGTCGATCATGGCCTGCGTGGTGGCGTGCGCGAAGGCGATCATACGGGGTGAGACGCCTGCCGCGCGCAGAATCTCGTCCGCAGCGGCCTGGTCGATGGCGTCATGCGAGCCGTTGCCGTCCGTTTCGGTACCGGTATCGGCACCGTCCGCGTCGACACTGTCGGTAAGCGCGTCTTCGAACGGCAGGAACATCGCCTGCGCGTCCGCTGCGACGGCGCGCACCACGGCGAGCGCGGCGGCCGCGTTGTACAGGTTGTATACGCCTTCCAGTTTCACGGCCGTCTCATACGTTTCGCCGTCGATCGCGAAGGTGGCGCGGTGGTCGCCCACGGCGCGCAACGTCACGTCGGCGGGCAGCGCGTCGGGACCGTCCTGCGGTTGCGATGTGGCCGGCGCGGCAGCCGCAACGGCATCGGCAGTATCGCCGGCATTGCCCGAATCGCCAATATTTCCGCCATGTTCCGCACTGTCGTGCGCTTCCGCGTCAACAGTGGTGCTCATGTCGTCATCCGACGGGAAGAAGCCGCGCAACGATTCGTCAAGGCCGAAGTAGCGTACTTCCACGCCGTCTTCCGTATGCGCCACGTCAGCAAGACGGGCGATGCGCGGGTCCTCACGGTTGAGCACGACGGTACCGGTGGTGGCTTCCGCAGCTTTGGACAGCAGTCGCGCGGTGTTGTCGATCTCGCCGAAACGGTCAAGCTGGTCGCGCATCACGTTGAGCAGCAGGCAGTAGTCGGGCGGCACCTGCTTGACGAAATGCACGGCGTACGCCTCGTCGAGTTCCAGCACCGCGATGTCGGCGTCGAGTTTGCCGGAAAGCGAGACTTCCGCAAGCAGCGACGAAACCACGCCACGGGTGAAGTTCGAGCCGGTCGGGTTGGTGAACACCTTCAATCCGAGCGATTGCAGCATGCTGGCCACCATGCGTGTGGTGGTGGTTTTGCCGTTCGTGCCGGAGACGAGCACCACGCCGAGCGGCAGTTGCGCCAATGTGCGCGACAGGAATTGCGGGTCGATGCGTTCCACGATTTTGCCGGGGAACGCGCTGCCACCGCCGTGCGCCAAACGGGAGGCCGCGCGCACGGCCTTGCCGATCAACGGGGTTGCGAAGGAATTCCAAGCCATATCACACCGCCTCCTGCTGGGACTGGTAATCCTGGGGCATGTCCTTGAACTTCGAATACGCGCCAAGGAACGCAAGATTGAACGTGTCGGTCGGACCGTTACGATGCTTCGCCATGATGATGTCGGCCTCGCCCGGGCGGTCCTCCTTGTCGTAGGCGTCCGGACGGTGCACGAGGAACACCACGTCGGCGTCCTGTTCGATAGAGCCGGATTCACGCAGGTCGGACAGCTGCGGCTTCTTGTCCTGACGCATTTCGGGGCCACGGTTCAGCTGGCTCAGTGCCACCACCGGCACTTCCAGCTCCTTGGCGAGCAGCTTCAGCGCACGGGAGAAGTCGGACACTTCCTGCTGGCGGCTTTCCACGGCCTTGCCGGAGGTCATGAGCTGCAGGTAGTCGATGACGACGAGTTTCAAATCGTTCGTCTGCTTCAGTCGGCGGCATTTCGCGCGGATTTCCATCAGGCTCATGTTCGGGCTGTCGTCGATGAACAGGGGCGCGTTCTGCAGCTTGCCTTGCAACTCGTTCAGGATGGCCCAACGTTCCGGCGTGATGTCGTCCGCGCGGCGCATGGCGGCGAGCGGAATGTTGGATTCAGCGGAGATGATACGTTGCGCCAACTCGTTTTTGCTCATTTCCAAGCTGAAGATGATGGTCGTCAATCCGTGATGCAGTGCCGCGGAACGGGCGAAATCCACACCGAGTGTGGACTTGCCCATGGCCGGTCGGCCTGCCACGACGATCATCTGGCCGGGCTGCAGGCCCTGCGTCACGTCGTCGATGTCGCGGAAGCCCGTCGGCACGCCTCGGGACACTTCGCCGCTTTGCAGACGGTCGAGCTGGTCAAGCGTATCGGCGATGACGGTGCCGATCGGCGCGTAGTCCTGCCGCACTTTGCCGGTGGACATCTCATATACTTCGGCCTGCGCCAGGTTGACGACGTCTTCGGCCTGCGAGCCTTCTGCGGTGTAGCCGAGCTGTGCGATTTTGGTGCCGGCCGCGATCACATTACGCAGGATGGCGCGCTGATGCACGATGTCGGCGTAATACGTGGCGTTTGCGGCGGTCGGAACCGATGCGACCAGGCTGTGCAGATAGTCGGAGCCACCCACTTTTTCCAGATTGCCTTCGGCGAGCAGCTCGTTGGCCACCAGCACGGCGTCGACCGGCTGGGAGGCCGAGAACAGTTTGATGACCGCTTCGTACACGGTTTGGTTGCGTGGCTGGTAGAAGTCGGACACGTCGATCATCTGCGATACTTCGCCGATGGCGTCCTTGCTCATCAGCATGCCGCCCAACACCGCCATTTCGGCGGCGTCGTCATGCGGCGGCACGCGGTCGAACAGGGCGTCGCGCACGGCTTGGCCGGATCGGCCGTTCATGCCGTTCGCACCGTTTCCAGCGTTCGAAAATCCGCGGTTCTGCGCCGAACCGTTGTTCCAAGAGTCGTTCTCCGCCATGTCCCTCCAACCGCAGCAGTCAATCGAATGTGTTCAATACCGAGGAAAACCATAATACGTGCGTGCCGTCACGACCGGTGTTGCATTGAGATTATGGATGAATCTCCGCATCCACCGAACGACACGCGCGAATGGCTTTGGTGTGGATAAGAAAGTCGAAAAAAGCCGAGTTATCCACATATTGGGGATAACCATGTGGAAAACGTTTCGACTTATCCACAGAGTGGGGATAACTGAGTGGACAACTTGGGGACATCCTAAAGCATGTACCCCGATTCCCTTATTTCGATTTGCCGAAGTGAACGGAAGGTGATATGCACCCCGCTTTTCCGTAAACGACGAGAAATACGGGGGCATATCGGCTTGGCGCATGCGAGAAACCGGCGCTCACATGTGGTATCGGGTGGCGTTGTACATGGTGCGCACCAACGTTTCACGCCATTTGCTCCACCCGTACTGTTTGGAGATGGTCTCGCCGGACGTGGCCCCCAACGAGGAGCCGTCGGCGCGGGTCAGGTCGAACAGCATGTCGAGCAGCACGGGATTATGGTCGAGCCGGCCGGCCAGATCATCGCCGACGTTGGGATCATTGGGATTGCGGCCTGTGGCGAACTCCGACAATGTCAGATGCTCGCGTACCAGCAGCGTGACCCAGCGGACGATGTCGCGGTCGAATCCCATGCGTTCCACGACCACGGTCGCATGCCGAGCGCCTTCCGCCGCATGGTTGGCCACCCCCGGTCGTTTGCCGATGTCATGCAGGATGCCGGCGAGCAGCAGCGCCTCGTAATGCCGGTCGTCGTACCGCCCACCGCTGGGTGTTTCACGGCCGAGCCGCGTGACGACCTCCACCATGTGCCGGTCGATCGTATAGCGGTGCGCGGCGGACGCGCTTGGCCGGTTGCGCACGCCCAACCATTCGGGGATGAGCTTGCCGGGCACGTCGATGAAATCGATGTCTTCCCACACGTTGAGCAGCGCGGGGCCGGAAGCCAGCAATCGTATGAACAGTTCACGCGATTCGTCCGTCCAGTTGCGGTCGCCGATAGGGCACTTTTTGAGATTCCGCAACGTTCCCGGGGCGATCGGCAGGCCGAATTCCGCGGCCGCGACGGCCACGCGCAGCACGAGGTTCGGGTCGGCGGCCGGTTCCGCGCCCGGAGCGAGCACTATTTCCTCTTCATGCTTGGCCACGCCGGGAGCGATCACATCGAAGGTCGGTGCCTGACGTTTGCCGCCACCGCGCGGCTGGAACACTTGGAAGAAGGCGAATCGCGGCTTGTCGTGCGTCAGCGAATGCTCGGCGCGCGACGCGGTGGAATCAAGGGAGAACGCGATCTGCCGGCCAACGCGTGCCAGCAACGTTTGCAGATCGTCGATCGACTTCGCCTCACGTTCGCCATCGGGCAGCGTCGGATCGGCCAGACCGAGCATCGCCGCGACTTTGGCTTGGTAGGGCGATAGCAGCATGTTCGTATCTTTGCCGGCGACCAGATGGATGCAGTCGCGCACGTCCAGCAACCGTTCGACGGCGTCGTCATACGTGCCGTGCGGACGGTCGGCAAGCCAGGATGCGGCGAGCGCGGACACCAATACGGAGTCGCGCAGGCCACCACGTGCCTCCTTGATGTCCGGCTGGTTGATGTAGGCCATGCGGCCGAATTCGTCGAGGCGCGATTTGGCGGAGCCGAGCAGTTCCGGCAGACGTTTGCGCGCGGCCTTGCGCCATCGTTCCAATATGGATACGGCTGTGCTTTCGATAAGTCCAGTGTCCCCCGCGATCGGCACCACGTCCAACCATCCCATAGCTGCGGGCAGGTCACGGTCGGTGACGGCCTCGCATTGCGCGACGGTACGTACCGACTGGTCGAGGTCGAGGCCGGAATCCCAAATCGGATACCACAGTTTGTTGGCGAGCTCGTTGAGCTGCTGGTCGGTCAGCGCGTGCGGCTCGTAGATGACCGCCAGATCAAGGTCGGAGCTGGGGCCCACCTGTCCACGTGCCAGCGAACCGACCGCGCCGAGACCGATGCCGGTTGCCGGAACATCGAAGGAAACCGCCTCGCAGGCTTCGTTCCACAACTGTGTGAGATTGCCCATGGCCAATTCCGTGCGGGCTTTGCGTTTCGCCGCGCCATTGCGGTAGACGCCGTCGGCGTCGGGCTGGCTCATGGCCATGAACCGTTGTTTGAGACCATCGACTGCTGAAGTCATAACGCACGTTCCTTATGAAACCTATGACGACTTATGACAATCCCCGCACGGCGCGAGGCACGTACGGGGATGTGTCGTAATTGATAACCCGAACTTCAAGCCCGGGGTCTTTATTTCATCTTGTCCGAATCGGCCCGATCACAAGGCCGGACGGATCAGATGGCGGCGGAACCGGTTTCGCCGGTGCGCACGCGGGTCACCGAGTCAAGCGGAGCCACCCAGACCTTACCGTCGCCGATGGTGCCGGAGCCGGCGGACTTGACGATCACGCCAACCAGGGTTTCGGCATCGGCGTCGTCGGACAGCACCTCGATGCGGATCTTCGGAATGAGATCCACGGTGTATTCGGCGCCACGGTAGACCTCGGTGTGGCCGCGCTGACGGCCATAACCGTTTGCCTCGGACACGGTCAGGCCGTGCACGCCCGCGGCTGCGAGGGCTTCCTTGACATCGTCGAGTTTATGGGGCTGGATGATAGCGGTAATGAGCTTCATCTCACTTCACCTCCTTGAGGACGGAGCTGGCGGTACCAGCAAAATCGTAAGCACGTTCGCCCTGGTCGGCAAGATCGATGCCGCCGACTTCCTGGGCTTCGGTGACGCGCCAGCCGATCGTCTTCTCCAGAGCGAAGGCGATGATGCCGGTGATGACGGCGGACCAGACGATGGCCACGAGAGCGACGATGAGCTGGACGACCAGCTGCCTCCAGTCGCCGCCTGCGAACAGGCCGGTGCCTTCGCCGAAGAAGCCGATGAGCACGGTGCCGGTGAAGCCGCCAACGCCGTGGACGCCGACGACGTCGAGGGAATCGTCATAGCCGAGCTTGAACTTCAGACCGCAGGCCAGGCAGGTGAGCACACCGGCGATGGCGCCGAGGACGATGGCCCACAGCGGGGAGACCACATCGGCGGCCGGGGTGATGGCGACGAGGCCCGCGACGATGCCGGAAGCGGCACCCATTGCGGTGTAGTGACCGGTGCGAATCTTCTCGGTGAAGCCCCAGGAGAGCATTGCCGCAGCGGTTGCGGCGGACGTGGAAACCCACGCGTAGCCGGCGGTGCCGTTGGCTGCGAAGGCGGAACCGGCGTTGAAGCCGAACCAGCCGAACCACAGCAGGAAGGCGCCGAGCATGACGAACGGAACATTGTGCGGGCGGAACGGCTGCGTGCCGAAGCCCTTACGCTTGCCGATGATCAGCACGATGACCAGAGCGGCGACTGCGGCATTGATGTGGACGACCGTACCACCTGCGAAATCGTGGGCGGCTGCGCCGATCGCCTGGGAAATGGCGCCGTCAGCGGACAGCAGGCCGCCATTCCACACCATGTGAGCGAGCGGAGCGTAATCGAACGTGATCCACAGCGCCACGAAAATCATCCACGTGGAGTACTTCACACGTTCGGCGATGGCGCCGCAGATCAACGCGACGGTGATCATGGCGAACGCGGACTGGAAGGCCACGTCGACGCTGACCGGGTAGTTGTTGCCGTTCAGTGCGGCCGATGTGAAGACGCCCTTATCGGAAACCATGGTGTCCTTCAGCAGGAAGCCGGTTGCCGGGTCGCCGAAGATGCCGCCGACCGAGGTGCCGGCGTAGGCGATCGACCAACCCCACAGCACCCACATGATCATCGTGACGGACAGTGCGGCCGCCTCCATGATCATCATATTCAGCACGGCCTTGGCGCGGACCATGCCACCATAGAAGAACGCCACACCAGGCGTCATGAGGAACACAAGGGACGCGGAAGTCAATATCCACGCGGCATTTCCAGAATCAAGCTGGCCCATGTCACCCTCCTCTTTCTTTCTCTATATTTGGTTCAACATTTCCGTCCCCATCGTGTGGGGCTGACAGAACGATATGGAACGCCGGCCGCGTTTTGAAAACGTTACGACGTGTTACGCCAACGTAACGCCATCCGCGCGGAACGTCAACCTACGCCGAAAAATGGCGAAATTCCAACGAAACTGGCGGTACGGAAATACGGAAGGCATAATCGCCCGGCAATCGCAATATGAAATTGCGACGGTGGACGGAAGCGGCGGGCAACGCTGCGGACGGAGTAAGTTGGGTAGCTGAAACTTACGGAACACGCGTGGCACGCGACGGGAGAACGCCGCGTACGGCGAGCGCGTGGCATGTACACCGAACGCGCGGTGCGGCGAACGTATGGCGCGCGTAACGAGAGAGCGGCGAGGACCATGGCAACGTTCATCATTTCACTGTGCGCCATTTTGATGCTGACCACGGTTTCCGGGCTGATCTGCCGCAAAGCGCAGCTGCCGGAAGTGATCGGGCAGATCCTCGTCGGCATTCTCGTGGGCCCTTCGCTGCTGGGCGTGATGCACATGAGCGATTCGCTGTCATTGTTCAGCGACCTCGGCATCATCATCCTCATGTTTTTGGGCGGTGTCGGCTGCGACCTGCAGTTGCTGAAGAAATATTCGAAGGCGGCGGTCATCATCGCGTGCATGGGCGTGGTGTTCCCCGTGGCGGTGATGGGTGGAGTGAGCCTGCTGTTTGGCTTCAAGCCGATTCCGGCTGCGTTCATCGGCGTGGTGTTCTCCGCCACGTCCGTGTCGATTTCCGTGGCGGTGCTGAAGGAAGCCGGACTGCTTGATTCGAAGGAAGGCGTGTCGATTCTCGGCGCGGCCGTGGCTGACGATGTGATCGGCGTGATCCTGCTGTCCGTGATGTGCACGCTCGTCAACACCGGCAGCGTGGACGTGGCAGGGCTGGGTTTGATTCTGCTCAAGCAGGTGCTGTTCTTTGTGGCGGCCGCCGTGGTGGTGGTTTGGGTGGCGCCGGCACTGATGACGCTGGCTGGCGTGCTGAAGGCGCCGTCCGGCATCGCGGTGATGGCCGTGATCATCTGCCTGGCGATGGCGTGGGCGTCGAATCTGGCCGGGTTGAGCTACGCGGTGGGCGCGTTTTTCGCCGGCATCGCGGTAAGCAACAGCGATTACGCGGAGGACGCGGACCGGTATATCGAGCCGGTTGGAGACACGTTGTTCGTGCCGGTGTTCTTCGTGGGCATCGGCCTGCAGACCACAGGCGTGGATGATACGAAGATGATTGTGTTCATTGCGATCATGACGGTTCTCGGCGTGATCACGAAGGTCGTCGGCTGCGGTTTGGGTGGCCGCATGGCCGGTTTTGGCGGCGCTTCGGCGCTGATGATCGGCGCGGGCATGGTACCGCGTGGCGAGATGGCGTTGATTACCGCGCAAATCGGCTTCAACGAGCATGTGCTCGGCAGCGAATACTATTCGACGATCATCTTCATCATTTCGCTGGTGACGCTGGTCGCGCCGCTGCTGCTGAAGCTGACGATCCGGAAGGTGCCGGGAGTGGGGGCTGCGGCTGCCGGTACGGCTGTCGCTGAGCAGTAATCGCAATACGAAAACCTCCCGCCACGTACGGAACGTGACGGGAGGTTTTCGCTACGGAAATCGCAAATCCGGAAAATATGGGAACGTCAGGCGAGGATGCCGTCGACGAAGCCTTCCGGATCGAACGGGGCGAGGTCGTCCGGGCCTTCGCCGAGGCCGACGAGCTTGACAGGCACGCCAAGCTCCTTCTGCACGGAAATCACGATGCCGCCCTTTGCGGAACCGTCAAGCTTGGAGAGCACCACACCGGTAATGCCGATGGCTTCGGCGAACACCTTGGCCTGCGTCATGCCATTCTGGCCGGTGGTGGCGTCGAGCACGAGCAGCACCTCGTCGACCGGAAGATTCTTTTCGGTAACGCGGCGGATCTTGCCGAGCTCGTCCATGAGGTTCGCCTTGTTCTGCAGGCGGCCGGCGGTGTCGATGATGAGCACGTCGGCGTTCTCTTCCTTGGCCTTGGCACTGGCCTCGAATGCGACGGACGCCGGGTCGGCGCCGTCCTTGTCGGAACGCACGACCGGCACGCCCACCTTGGCGCCCCAAGTCTCCAGCTGGTCGGCCGCGGCGGCGCGGAACGTATCGGCGGCGCCCAACATGACCTGCTTGCCTTCGGAAACAAGCAGGCGGGAAAGCTTGCCCGCAGTGGTGGTCTTGCCCGTGCCGTTCACGCCGACCATGATGATGACGCTCGGTTTGTTCGCGCCTTCCTTATTGGCATTGAGGCGGCGATCCGTGTCAGTGCCTACGAGCTTCAGCAGCTTGTCTTTCAGCGCGGCACGCACTTCGGCCGGGTCGGACTGGCCTGCGATTCGGGCGTCGTTGCGTAGTTCCTCGACGAGCTGTTCGCTGGCTTCCGCGCCCACGTCGGCAAGCAGAAGGGTGTCTTCGACGTCCTCCCAGTCAGCTTCGGAGAGCTGATCCTTGGCGAGGATGTTGAACAGGGCCTTGCCGAACGGATTGCCGGACTTGGACAGGCGCGCCTTGAGGCGCTGCATGCGGGTGCCGGCAGCTTCAGGGGTTTCGACGGCTGGGGTCGCGGATTCAGTTACGGCTGACCCGACCGGAGTTGGTTCAGTTGCCACTGGCGATTCAGGTGTGGCAGACGAAGTCGCGGATTCCACTTCCGTCGCTGCGGATTCCGCGGTTTCCTTGGTTTTCTCAGCGTTTTCGGCACTTGCGGCGGCAGATTGCGCGGCGGACTTCTCCGTAGCCAAACGAGCATCGGCCTTCGCCTTCGCCGCTTCAGTGGACTTGTCCACGGCGGACTTGCGGCTCTTACCGAACCACCATCCGCCAATCGCAAGTAATGCCGCGATAACGACGACCGCGACAATCGCAATAATCACATTCGTATCCATGGTTCCAGCCTAAAAAGCGCAACGGACACGCCACTCATCTCTGCCAGGGCAGGCAATGGGGCTATCCACGGGACGTGAAAAACTGGGCAATATGGCCAATACATCCAGAATGACGTCGTACCAGCGGCGCGAGCAGCTTATCGAAATCGGTCGATCGCTGTTCGCGGCCAAGGGATTCGAAGCAGTGAGCGTGGAAGAGATCGCCTCGACCGCAAAAGTGTCGAAACCCATCGTCTACGAACATTTCGGAGGAAAGGAAGGCCTGTACGCCGTGGTGGTGGACCGCGAAATGCGCGCGCTCACCGACGTTCTCATCAACGCGCTGTCCGACCCGCAGGCGCATCCGCGCCAAATCGTGGAACGCACCGCGCTTGCGCTGCTCACCTACGTGGAGGAGAACGCCGAAGGCTTCCGCGTGCTCACGCGCGATTCGCCGAAAACCGACCCGTCCAACTCGTTCAATTCGCTGCTTGGAGACATTGCCGTACGCGTCGAGGACATTCTCACCGACGCGTTCAAACGCCAGCATCTGCCGGCCAAAAGCGTGCCGTATTACGCGCAGATGCTCATCGGCATGACCGTGTACACCTGCCAATATTGGGCCGACCAGCGCAAGCTCAGCAAGGAGCAGCTCGCCGCGCACATCGTGAACCTGGCATGGTATGGGCTGAGCCGCATGGAAGCCAAGCCGGAACTGCGCTACGAAAGCGAAAAGGCCGCCCGCGAGGCGGAAAAGCAGGCCGCGCGGGAAGCGAAGGCGATCGCCAAGCAGGAGAAGCAGGGCAAGAAGGCCGCGAAATCGCAGGAGAAGGCGGTTGCTGCGGGAGATGACGCGACGGACGGGACGACCGTGACGGACGGATCGCAAGCGGCAGACGGATCGCAAGCAGTAGGCAAATCGCAAGCGGCAGACGAATCAAACGAATCAGACGAGACGAACGAATCGCAAAAACCGCAAAGCCCGCACGAATCGCAAAAACAATCAACAATTGACGAAAACTGACATACCGTCACCCGAAATGACCCTAGGGGAAATTTCAGGTGCAGATTGCGTATTTCAGGGTGCCGTTTGTGCGCAAAACCGCGCCCCGGAACCGCACATGGTGCTACGTTAGTTTCGTTATGCTTTTGGCCGGAGCGGTCGGCCAGCCGCACGGCCCGACACGAGCCCGATCCGAGGAAGAATATGCAGGAGAAGAAGACGCTCACCTTCGTGGTGCCCGCGTACAACATGACGGAATACCTGGAACGGTGCGTCGAATCGTTGATCGCGTCGAAGCGCAACGACGACATCGAAGTGCTGATCGTGGATGACGGCTCGTCCGACGGCACGCTGGAGATGGCGAAGACGTTCGAGGCGCGCAATCCGGGAATCGTGCGCGCGATCCATCAGGAGAACAAGGGCCACGGCGGCGCGGTCAACACCGGCATCGCGGCGGCGAGCGGCATGTACGTGAAGGTCGTGGACGCGGACGATTGGGTCGGCCCGGAATCGCTCGAACAGGTCATGGCCGTGCTGCGCGGCGAGGTCGGCAAGGACGAGCCGCTCGACATGCTCGTCACCAACTATGTGTATGACAAGGTGGGCAAGCGCAACAAGCACGTCGTGAACTTCCGTCACGCCATGGAGCCCGGCAAGCGGCTCACTTGGGACGATCTGGGACATTTCGGCCTGACCGAATACATTCTCATGCACGCGCTGATCTACCGTACCGCCGTGGTGCGCGAATCGAAGATGCAGCTGCCGGAACACACGTTCTACGTGGACTTCATCTACGCGTACCAGCCGTTCCCGTGGGTCAAGTCGCTGCAATACGTGGATACGCCGTTCTACCACTATTTCATCGGCCGCGACGGGCAGAGCGTGCAGACGGACGTGATGATCCGACGCGTGGACCAGCTGCGGCTCGTCAACCAGTGCATGGTGCGCGCCACCCCCGAACGAGGTACGGTGCCAGACGGCCTGTACCGCTATATGATTCATTTTCTGGCGATTCAGAGTTCCGTCGCGAGCGTTTTCATGATTTTGTCGCGCGATCCGGAGAATTACGAGAAGAAGAAGGCCATGTGGGCGGATATCGAGGCGTATTCGCCGACGATTTACAAGGACGTGCGTAAGAAGGCGATGTCGCGCGCGCTGAACCTACATGGTTCGCTCGGCCGGTTTGTGATTCGAAAGGGATATTTCGTGGCGGAACATGTGGTCGGGTTCAACTGATTTCGCGCGGGTTTCGCGGGTTTCGCAGGTTTCGCGCGATAGAGGGTTTACGCGATATTGCGTGAGTATTGCGATTATTGCGATCGGCTAGGCGCTCCTGTGTCCGTTTCTGGTGATTCGGACACAGGAGCGCTTCATTTTGATGCCTGTGTGTCCGATTCGGGAGAAACGGACACGGAAAGCACCAGCGGGCTTAGTTCCAGCGATCCGACATGGCGAAACTGTTGTGCATGAGATTGCTGGACGTGTACAGCACGTCGCCGAGCAGCTTCGTATTGCGCGATCGCAGGTATTCCGCCATTTCGTCGTTAGCCGCCGCAAGACGGGCCGGAACAGATGTAGGACTAGCAAGCCCATCGGAACCGGAATCAACCGCAGCACCAGACATAGAACCAGAACCGCCAACCGCAGAACCGGCACCAGAACCAGCGCCACCAGCCCCAGTCGCCGACCCACCAATCGCAAGCGCATCATCCGTACGTTCCACCAGACGGTGGCCGAAGGAACGGACATCTTCCGAGAAGCCCTCGACCGCGTTGCTGGTCTCGTAGAAGTGCGCGTCGGCGAGCGTTGCAATCAGGCGGTTCGTCCAATACAGGCAGTCCGTGGAGACTTCCGGCGTGGTGTCGCGCAGGTAGGCGGGGGTGTCGTCGACGTTCGCATAGAACGGGGCGGACGTGGTGAACGCGCCGGAACCGTACGAAATCCACATGATCGAACGGCTTTCGACGGGCGCGTACGGGCGAATCTGCATGGCCACCATGTGTCCGGTGCGGTTGATGCCGATCGGACGGTAGCGATGGCGGCTTTCCTCAGTTCCCTGCGTGCCGTACGGGTCATACGGGGTGCCTTCGAAGTGCGAACCGAGCAGGAAGTCGACATCCTCGACGGTCACGGCATTCTCCGGTTCGAGACACCATGGAATATCGTCCGATTCAGGGGTAAGGTTTTCCGCGTCGGCCGGATCGAGATAGCGGTACATGTACCAGGCGCGTGGCGTGTTGTAGATGTGGTCCTTCGCGGTGGCGGTGCCGAATACGATACGCGGGTTGCAGTGGCCGCCGTTCATGCCGCCCTGCGTACCCGCCGCGCGCCCAAGATGGTGCGTTTCGATGAATTCCTGCAGATCGGCGCTACACATGAATTCACGTGCGTCGCTGAAGGCGTCATCAAAATCGAAATAGTCGATGCCAAGCTGGTTGGGGATGATCGCGCATTTGTCGTCCGGCACGCGGCGGGCGATCCAGTGGTGGCCGCCGATGGTTTCGACGTACCAGATTTCGTCCACGTCGGAAATGATGATGCCGTTCGATTCGTACGTTCCGTACGTTTCGAGCAGTTCGGCCAGACGTTTCACGCCTTCGCGCGCGGTGTTGACGTACGGCAGCACGAGGGTGATGATGTCTTCTTCGCCGATGCCGCCTGGGGTTTCCGGCTTACCATTGGCTTCGTCGGCCGACTGCAGTGCGACCAGCGGGTCGGCGGCGAGCACGCGCTCGTTGACGGCGATGGTTTCGGTGGCGCTCATGGCCACGTTGCGTTCGTTGACGCCAGCTTCCGCAAGGATTCCACGATTTGGAAGCACGTTCGGTACGATGCTGTACCGGCATGGATTGTCGGGAAGGTCGATTTCAACGTGGCTCAGCACACTGCGGTAGTGCCGCGGCTGCTCCTGCGGTGCGACGACTACGAATTTCTTGGGATCGTAACGTCCCGAACCAGAGTCGTCATCTCGGGCGATGATGGTCGAACCGTCGTAACTTGCTTTTTTGCCTACAAGAATTGTGGTACATGACATGGTTTCGATTGTAGGCACACCAACACTCCGAAGGCCATTTCGACGCCCGTCCGACGCCCGTGGTGGCGATTGGTCCGAATATGCTGTATACTGTGTTGCTGTTGCCCCTCTAGCTCAACGGTTAGAGCAGCGTCCTTTTAAGTCGTGGGTTGTGGGTTCGAATCCCACGGGGGGCACAGGTTCGAAGTCCTGGAAGCCGATGGTTCTCAGGACTTTTTCATTTGTTTCGGGATGAGGTCTCAGCACTTCAATACGGAACGCACCATATCGCGCACCCTCTTTCGCTCACGAATCGCAATTTCGGTCGATTATTTCGCGACGTGCGCCGAAAAGTATGGAAAATAAGGCGATTTATACCCCCTACCGCACTATGCGGCACCACCTTTCGCTCACAATCGTAAGAAAACGAGCGAAATCGCAATATGTGTTCCGAAATGAATAGCGAACAGCCCGCGGGCGATTCGCGGACGGACCATACGCATGCAACCGGCGTGGCGCAATCGAGGATAATGATAGACTCGAATATATCGAACATTTGTTCGTATAGATTCGGTATTACGGGAAATTCCCCACTATATACAGTGGGCAAACGTACGAAACGCCACTACAGGTAGTGTATACTGATGAACGGCCTGCTCAGCCAGGCAAAATCAAAAAACGTGGCCGACAAGGCTTTCCACACCAAAGGAAGCCGATTTGCATAGGGAGGAAAAGAATGACCGTGACCGTCTTCACCAATCCGAACAATCCTCAATGCGAGGCCACCGAACAAGAGCTTTCCAAACTGGGAGTGCGGTACGTGGCGGTCGATTTGACGCAGAATCCGTCCACATTCGAACAGATCAAGGACGCCGGCTTCAAGCAAATTCCGGTCGTCATCTCACCGAATTCCTCATGGAGCGGACATCGCCCCGACCTCATCCGCCAGCTGGCGCAAAGCATCGCGGCGTAGGCGCGGCAACAGCAGTCAAGCATCCAAACAGCCGGAAGGCACGAATCCCAAACGGCAATAATCCGGAAGAATCAAATCCCCCGCGGCAAAACCCGCAACAAAACCCCACTGCAATCATCCGAAATCGTTCAAAATCAGCCACCCAAAGCAAAGCGGCCAGCCGGAACATCGCCCGACCAGCCGCTTAGCAAAACCCGCAAAACGCAAAAACCAGCCTACATACGACCGGCAGTGGACGGGTCGATCTTCATGGTCTGGAATCGGTGGGCCATGAAATCGTCATTGAAATACGTGGCGAAAAACTGCGAAACAGGAGAATTCTGCGCAACCCCAGCCATGCGGGAATACCAAGCGTCAAGCGCCATCAGCGTCATCACGCCATCGACGAAAATGAGTATGAAACAGACCAGCGTCAACGAATAGCGAATCTTCCACGGAATACGCTGGATCAATCGCAACAATCGCGGCAGAATCAACTTGACCCAAACCAAGCCGAGGACGCCCCAGAAGAACATGTATTTGCCGGATGTACGCCCGTCAATCGAAAGCCATTGCCCCGTGTAATCCCATGCGCGAATACCGAACGCGGCCTGCATGAACCAGCTGGTGAAATATTCGAACGCGCCACCGATCACCGCGCTTGAGCAGAAAATCAGCAACCAATTCGACTGCCACAAATGGTTGAGCAACACGGTGACGATCACCACGCCGAAACCATAGATGGGCGAGAACGGCCCCCATAGGAAGCCCGCACGGTCCTGGTATTCGCCAAACAGGATGAAATGGTAGATGGTTTCGATCACCAAACCGAACACACAACCAATGGTGAACAGCCAGAACAGATTGAAGAAATCCAGCGAAATATAGCCCCTGCCAGTCAAATCACGGCCGGCCATTCCTCGGGAAGCCGCACTTTCGTACGCGCTACGGGCATCCATACGTCGAAGCGCGAACTGCAGACGACGCTCCTCACGCAGCGACGGATCGGCAGTGACATGCAGGGCTATGAGCACGACAAGCTGGATAGCCGGGCCGATCAAATTCACACCAAGTCCCTGCAATGCCAGCGACAGCAAGCCTTCGGCAAGGGTGAGCGGAATCATCAGATACGTCCATTGCGCGATATGCCGACGCTTGTTCATAATGAGCATCACGCCGAACACCGCCAGACACGCGGTGGCGACCAGCAGCACGGCCGCGTGAACCACCGACAGAATCGCGGTGAGGCTGAGCGCATCGAACGCCACTTTGCCGGAAAACACCGCGCGAATCGAGTACAGGCACGCCAACACAATGAACGGCAGCGTCACCACGCCTTCAATAAGCATGACGATGCCGTAAATGCGAACGATTAACGGCAGACGACGGTCAGCGGGATTGCCGACTTCGCCAGTGCCCTGCTTTCCGCCTTCTTCGATAGCCGCGATTTCGGTTTCGGCGGCAATCGCCTTGATTTCTCCATCCGTCTTGCCCGCGGCGGAATCCTCGGATCGTGATTCAGATTGTGCGGTTTCGCTCATATGCCGCTCCTTCCTTCAGCCCACGCTACCAAACGTAGGCAATATCCGCCGCAAGAAAAGCGGTTCAGGTGCGATTATTGGCGGACGCGAGCAAAAGAGGGGGACGTCAGCTGGCTGCAATCGCCATTCGCACACCACCTTTCGCTCACGTCCGCAAGAAATGGCGATGTATAGCGCATCGTGAGCGAATGGGGGTATAAATACGGACGGAAAATAGCGATTTATTACCACCTTTCGCTCACGGACATACAGAAATGGCGATTTGTCACGGACGTGAGCGGAAGGGGCTACGTCAGCCGGCGATGGTTTTGCCGAGGCTTTGCCGCAGTACTCGACCCGATTTCCGTCATCCATGAAACGCGATGGCGATTGTCCCGGAGCGCGTTATACGATACGTACCGCGTAGCGCTACGAAATACGTATCGCTATGAGAGGAATGATTCACCAACCCGGAGAGACAATGCACAACGTACTGCAGATCCTGCGCCGTGACTTCAAACGATTGGTCACCGTACCCGCCGCGTGGGTGATTATGATCGGCCTGATTCTCATTCCCCCGCTATACGCATGGTTCAACATCTACGGGTTCTGGAATCCCTATGGCAACACGGACAGCATCAAAGTGGCCGTGGCCAACATGGACGAAGGCACAGACAACGCGCTGCTTGGCAAAGTCAATCTCGGCGATCAAATCGAAGGCACGCTGAAGAGCAACGACCAGCTCGGCTGGGAGTTCATGGGCAAAGCCAACGCGATGGAAGCGGTGGAGTCGGGCGACTGCTACGCCGCAATCGTCATCCCTTCCGACTTCAGCGAAGATCTGGCCAACGTCGTCACCAACAGCAAGCATCGCCCCACGCTCGAATATTACGTGAACGAGAAGGCGAGTCCGATTTCACCGAAAATCACCGACCAAGGCGCGACCGTGGTCGACCGCACCGTCAACAACACCTTCGTCTCCACCGTCAGCGACGTGCTCGTCAAAGCCGTCAACTCGGCCAACGGCACCATCAGCGGCAACACCAACGCCATCGCCAACGAAACCATCGGCGAACTCGACAACACCAAGCGGAACGTAGGCACGATCCGCTCCGCAATCGCGGATCTCGACACCCAGTTAGCCAATGTGCCACAGCAGACAAAAGCAGCACGCAATGCCCTGAACGACGTGCAGCTGGCCGCGGCGAGCGCAGGCAGAGGACTAGCAGGCGCATCCACCGCCATCGGCACAGCGCAAACCCAGCTCAACACGCTTTCGTCCAACGCCAACAGCGCGCTGGAAACCGGATCCGGACTTGTTTCCCAAGCGACGGCGCAATCCACAGCCAGCATCAACCAGATCTCGTCGGCGGTATCCGCGGCAAGTGGATCGGCACAGCAGGCGGTGACCGGCATGCAAAACATCACCGACAGCAATGCGAAACTGCTCGAGAAGCTCAAATCCGCCAGCGACAACGCGCAATACCAGCAAATCATCAGCAAACTGGAGAATACCAACAACACGGCAGCCGGAACACTCGCCGACCTCAAAACCCTGAGCGAGAACACACAGGCCACAGCCGGCAGCGTATCCAAACTGTCCACCGATTTCAACATAGGCACGCAGAACTCGCTCAAAAGCGCAGGCACGGCGCGCAACGCCATCAATTCAGGCGCACTGCCGCGACTGAATTCCGCGCTGGGCTCGCTGGCTGGGACGGCCGGAACACTTGCCGGCACCGTGACCAGCCAGGACAGCGTGGTCAGGCAAACCAACATCGTGCTCGACCAACTCGACCAAGTGGCGTCAGACACCCGCATCGGCCTTGAGCAAACCGACCAGCAGCTGGCGAAGATGGAGACGAAGCTCACCACCGTCAGCACCGACCTGAAGGCGCTGGGCACTGCGGATCTGCTCGCATCGTTGACCGGCAGCGGTTCGCTTGACGCGGATAAGATCGCCTCGTTCATGGAGTCCCCGACCGTAATCGACACGAAGAACGTGTATCCCGTCAACTCCTACGGCTCCGGCATGGCTCCGCTGATGACCAATCTGGCACTGTGGGTGGGCGCGTTCGCCTTTGTGGTGATCTGCAAAGTGGAGGTGGACGACGAGGGGCTTGAGGGTCTCGATCCGACCGCAACCGAAAAGTATCTGGCCCGATACCTGTTGCTCGGCACGATGGGCGTCATTCAAGGCGCGATCTGCACCGTTGGCGATCTGATACTCGGCGTGCAGACGGCTTGCGCGCCACTGTTCATACTGACCGGCATGATCACATCGCTGGTATATCTGAGCATCACGTACGCGCTGTCCACCACGTTCATGCACATCGGCAAGGGCCTGTGCGTGGCGTTGGTGATCGTGCAGATTCCAGGCGCTTCCGGCCTGTATCCGATCGAGATGATGCCGAAATTCTTCCGCATGGTCTATCCGTTCGTGCCATTCAGCTATTCGATAGACGCATTCCGCGAGACCATCGCCGGCTTCTACGACGGCCATTGGACCAAGGCGATCGGCACGCTGCTGCTGTTTGCCGGCATGGCGTTCGTCATCGGCCTGGTGGTCCGTCCTCTGTTGGTCAACCTCAACCGACTCTTCGCCCGCGAAATCAAGGAAAGCGACATGATTATCGGCGAGGAAGTGGAGCTTCCGGAACGCGGATACAACATGTCCCAAGCCATTCAGGTGCTGGCCGACAAAGGCGGCTACCGCGAGGTGATCGAGGAACGCGCAAGTCGGTTCGCGGAACTGTACCCGAAACTCAAGCGCGGAGCTCTGGTGATCGGATTCGTAGTTCCGGTAACTCTGGCGGCGGTGTTCTCGTTCACCAACGGAGAGAAAGTGGTGGTACTGGCCACGTGGGTCGTCTGGATTCTGCTCATCATGGGCTTCCTCATGGTCATCGAATACATGCGCGATAATCTGAACCGTCAAGTGGAGCTCGGCCATTTGAGCGATGAATCGATCCAATCCATGCTGGTGGAGCGCCAAGCGGCACGCATCCGTCGCAAAAAGCGGGCGCAACAGGAACGGCGGAACAGACTGCTGCGCAAAACGCGAAAACGCACCAGCGGCAAACGCACGACATCCGATAATCGCAATACCAGCGTCATCAAAGAAACGACGGAAAACGTGACGGGCGTCAACCACAATGAAGATGACGGAATCGCCATACTGGTGCAGAAAATGCAGAAAATGCAGACGACCGGTCCAAGCGCCGCCGCGAACGATGCCGCCACGGACACCACCGAGACTACCGAGACCGCCGAGACAACCGAGACAACCGAAAACACCGAGGAAAGGAGCAACGCATGAAAACCATCTGGAAACTGTTCGTCGGCGACATCCGGCGAATCACCAGCAACGTCGTCTCCATCATCATCGTCATCGGACTCGTTGTGATCCCCGGCATCTTCACATGGTTCAACGTGGCCGCCAGCTGGGACCCGTTCGCCAATACCGGCAATCTGAAATTCGCCGTAGCCAATGAGGACGACGGATACCGGTCCGACCTCATTCCAGTGAAGATCAACATCGGCGACCAAGTGGTTAACACGCTGCGTTCCAACGATCAGCTCGACTGGACCTTCACCACCAAAAAAGAAGCCATCAACGGCACCAAATCCGGCGAATATTACGCAGCTGTGGTGATTCCGAAGAACTTCAGCACCCGTATGATGACGTTCTTCGCATCCGATGGCGACCACGCCGAAATCGCCTACTACAACAATGAAAAGAAGAACGCCTTGGCTCCGAAGATCACAGGCCAAGGCGCCGATACGGTCAGCGCGCAGGTCAACGAGACGTTCTCCGAAACACTGACCAGCACCGCGCTGAGTGTGGCATCGCAACTCGCCAACCAACTCGACAAGCCAGCCGCGCAGGAACAACTCACGCAGTTCAACGGCAATATCAGCGACTTCGCGGAAACGCTCACCGACGCTTCCGGAACGCTCCGCACGTTCAGCACGCTGACACAAAGCGCACGGCATCTGCTTGAGTCCTCCGACGGTCTGATCGCCAATGTCAGCGGCAATGCGAAAAGCGCAGGAACAACACTCAAGCAAGCCGGCAGCGGCGTGGAGGATCTGACGGGCGCGTTGAAGACCGGCACCACCGCGCTGGGCACGGCTCTGACTGATTCCGCCAACAGCTTCACAGCCATGGAAGCAGATGTGGACAGCCTATTCGGCAATGCGGGCACGCAGGCCGGCAACACCGCCAACGCATTACGCAACCAGGCCACGAACATCAGCAAGCAGGCGCAAAGCTACCAGCAGATCTATGATTCGCTCGACGCGCTCAGCGCAAACGAAAAGCTGCCGGAAGCGGTGAGGAACGCCATCGACCATCTCAAAACCAACGTCGGCACCACCATCACACAGCTCAACGACCTAGCATCGGCGCTGAATGGCAGCGCCGACAACATCGACGCCAAAGTAAGCGATACCACGGCCGAACGTGCGGAGATCAAGAAACTGGCGCAGCAGGCGGCAACGTCCGTCAGTGGCATCAAAACCGACTATGAGAGCCAACTGAAACCGCAACTTGACGATATCGCCACGTCCATTACCAGCACCACCACCGCGCTCAATGCCACAGCGGCCGATCTGAAAGGCGCGCTGGGCAATCTGAACGGCACCACCAAGACCGCGGATAAGAATCTGACCGCCATCAGCAGCGTGTTGGATTCCACCGCCGATAGTCTGGCCGGCGCGGGCAAAAAACTGGGCGCATTCACAGGAACATTGACCGATGCGCTGAACAGCGGCGATATGAGCGCCGTCAAAGATGTGCTCAGCGATAATACCGACTCGTTGGCCGCCGCGCTTGCAGCCCCTGTAAAAGTGAAACGCAACGCGGTGTTCCCAGTCAAGAACTTCGGTTCGCAGATGGCACCGTTCTACACGATCCTGCCGCTGTGGGTCGGTTCGCTGCTCATGGCAGTGACGCTCAAGACCACCGTCTCGCGTAAGGTGCGCAAGGAACTCGACGACCCGAAACCGCATCAGCTGTTTCTCGGACATTACGGTGTGTTCGGCGTGATCGGACTATTGCAGAGCACGTTCTCCTTGGGAGGCAGTCTGCTGTTCCTCCATGTCCAGGCGGTGCATCCGCTGCTGTTCATGCTGTCCGGCTGGGTGAGCAGCCTAGTGTTCTCGTTCTTCATCTACACGCTCGTGGCCAGCTTCGGCAACGTCGGCAAAGCCATCGGCGTGCTGTTTCTCGTCATGCAGATCTCCGGAGCGAACGGCGCATATCCGCTGGCCGTACTGCCGAAAATCATCAGCGGCATCAGCCCGTTCCTGCCTGCGACGCATTCAATCACAGCAATGCGCGCGGCGATCGGCGGAATCTACAGTAACGATTACTGGTTTGCGATTGGCGCGCTACTGCTGTTCATTCCGCCGCTGCTGCTGATAGGCCTGCTACTGCGCATTCCACTGGTCAAGTTCAACCATTGGTACGTAAGCAAGCTGGAAAGCACGAAAGTAATCGCGGCATGATGAGAGGAACCACGCAAGAGGTCACGCGGAAGACGGTGCAAAAAACCACGCAGGAAGACGTCGGCACAGCACGTGGCCGACGTGAGCGATTACGGGAGCAAACCGACCGCAAAATCATGAAAGCCACATTGGGGATAGTGATTTCCGATGGTATCGGAGCGGTGACCATCGAAGAGGTCGCACGACGTTCAGGGGTAGCAAAGACCACAATCTACCGACGCTACCGAAACGCCGACGATTTATTGCAACGCATCCAACCGGAAGTTGCCGGACTACCGAATTTCAACGATTTGAAGCCGTCGCGGAGCGGACTGGCCACCATGCTGCGACGCATCCAGGACTGCTTCGACAGCGAACTCGGATTGAAAGCCGTGGGCGTGGTGCTGTCTTCCGACAACGCCACGCTGAAGGCGATCGCAGCACAAGTGCTGGCGCCGGCCGAAGAACGGTTCGTGGGGTTCATGGAACGTGGCATCGCCGACGGAGTGTTTCAAAACCGTTTGGACTACACGTTCCTGTTCAGCACGGTGCTGGGTTCCATGCTGGCTTGCAAAGCGTTGGCGGGGCAGGAAGCCGGAGGGGAACGGCAATCCGGCAAGGAACGCAAGCCTGATTCCTGGGCCGAGAACATGGCCACGTTGCTCTGGCCGAACGTATGCGCCGAATCCGCACGGTAACCACAGGAAAACCGTCCGCACCGACGCAAGACGGGCATGCCGTGTCGGTTTCAGAAGGAATGGGCTATTGGATTGACGCTTCTTGACGCGCCACTTCCAACGCCTTGTTGAAGGCTTCGGAGGTCCAGCTGGCACCGGCGAGCTTGTCGACTTTAAGGTCCTTCAACGGCTTGCCGACCACCGCGTCCGGCACGGCTTTGGCGAAGTCGTTCTGATGCTTTTTGGAGATGGACGTGAACGGATGGCCGACGATCTTCACGGCCGTCACGTTCTGGTCTTTGACGGTCAGATGCACGTCGATGGTGTCCTCGCCGACCGGCCCGTACTGGCCGTTGATCGAGTAGTCGCCATCCGCGTAGTTGCCGGTGTCCTGTTTGTCGGATGTTGCGGAATTCGCGTCGGCACGGTTTTTGGTGGCGTCGCCGTCGTCTGCCGTGTCGCCGGACGCCTTGCCGTCAGTTTTCGACTTATTTTCCTGCGATTGCACGCTTTCGCCGGAATTGCCGGCGTATTCGTCGTCCATCGGCGTGGCTTTCGGCTCGCCGCATGCCGACAGCAGCGCGATGCTCGCCGCGGATAGCGCGATGACTTTGACTGCGTTCGATTGTGCGGTGCTCATGCGCGCTCCCCTTCCGTGCCGTCCGCGTCCGTATCTCCGGTTTTTGCGGCCTTCGTAGGGTCGACGAACAAAATCGCGACACCGCCGTTCTGTGCGCCTTCCTCGGCGGAACCGGTGTGCGCAGGCTTGCCACCGGCCGCCTCGTACGCACGTTTCGCCTCCTCGTCATTCCACTGTTCGCCGACGAGCACACCATGGTTGAGCATGATTTCGCGTTGTGCGCAGGAGGCGACGAGCGCATCGTGCGTCACGACGATGATCGTGGTGCCCTGCTCGTGCAGCTGACGGAACAGGTCGAGCACGATCTTCTCATTCCTCTCATCGAGATTGCCGGTCGGCTCGTCGGCGAGAATCAGCTTCGGGCAGTTGATGAGCGCTCGGGCGATGCACACGCGCTGCTGCTCACCGCCGGACAGCTGGCCGGGCAGGTGATGCGCACGCTCCTTCAATCCCACTCGTTCCAGCGCTTCCATCGCCTGCTTCTCATCGACTACAGAATGGTAGTATTGCGCCACCATCACGTTCTCCACCGCCGTCAGATGCGGCACGAGGTAAAACTTCTGGAACACGAGTCCTATCATGTTCTTACGCACATCGGCAAGCTGGCGGGCGTTCAAATCCTCCAATCGCCGGCCTTCAAGCATGACGGAACCCTTCGACGGCGTATCCATGCAGCCGATCATGTTCATCAGCGTGGTTTTGCCGGAACCGGACGAGCCGACAATCGCCAGCCATTGCCCTTGCGGAACGGTCAGACTCAGGTCGTCGACGGCGTGCAGATCGCCGTAAATCTTGGAAATGTGGTCGAGTTCCAGCAGCATATGTTCGTTGTCCATGATTATTCCTCCCTCAAAACGATGGCGGGGTCGATACGGGTGGCGCGGCGGACCGGCGGAATGGAGGCGATGACGGCGATCGCCACGGAAAGCAACAGCGACCCAACGCAAAGCAGCCAGTTGAGGCCGAGCGCACGGACGAAAACGGTGGAGCACAGCACACGCGCCAGCACATAGCCGATAGCAGTGCCGAGCAGACCGCCGATCAAGCCGTAGATGCCGGATTCCACGTAGAATTCGACGCCGATGGCGCGTGAATCGGCGCCGAGGGCCTTGCGCAGGCCGATTTCGTTGCGACGCTGGCTCACAATGGAGCTGATGGTGGTGCCCACGCCGACGAGCGTCAGCACGAGCACGACGAGCGAGACAATCCAGAACAGGGTCTGCAGCATGGCGATGATGCGGGTGTCGGACGAGGTGATTCTGGTGACGGTCTGCGCTTTGACGGCGCTGTTCGGGTTTTTGTCGGCACTGCGATTGATGTTGTTGACGATGTCGTTGAGCTCGTCGCCCATGGCGTTCACGGAGTATTCGACCACGTCGGCGCCGCGCTCGTGGCCCGCAAGTTTGGACACGTCCGCGGTAGTGGCGTAGATGATGGAATCCTCGTTGCCGCCGGTATCGACGATGCCAGCGATACGGAATTCGGTGCCGTTGTTATCCATGATGTCGGACGAGACGCGGCCGTTTTCCGTGGCTTGCGTGGTCTGTTCGCCTTGCGTAGTTTGTGTACTCTGCGTGCCTTGCGCGGACGATTCTGCCGTTTCAGTTGATTCGTCCGAATCGGATTTTGCGGACGCGGAAGAAGACGCTGAAGCAGACGCGTCGGCGGCGCGGTAGCCGATGGTGACGCGGCTGCCGACCTTCACGCCGAGCGCGTCGGCGACGTCGCGGCCGACCATCACGTTGCCCGAGCCGGGCCAATCGCCCGTCACGTTCCAATGGCGATTGAGCGCGCGGACGGCTTTCACGTCCACGCCGGCGATGGTGTACGGCGCGGAATTGATGCGCACGCTCTCATACCGGTATGCGGCTGATTTCACGCTGTGTCCGGCGCCGATGAGCGCCGTCACGTTGCGTACGGTTGCAGTATCGATGCCTTGCGATTTGCCCGTTGCGGACGCGGGCGTGACGATCAGGTTCGCGCCGTACGCGCGCATTTCCTCGTTCATCTGCTGCGGCACCGCGACGCACACGGATGCAAGGCAGAACAGCGTGGCCGCGCCGACGAGCGACGCGATCACGGCCATCATCGCACGGGAGCGACGGCGGAACACCGCGCCCCACAGCATGGTGAAGAACATCTTGCGATTCGTCATCGCACACCCCCTACGAAAGCCAAGCACAACTCACCTACCATGCAGCACCTCCGCCGGACGCAAGCCCAGAATCGCCCGAATCGACGAAAGCGAGGCCACGAGCACAGTGACCGCCAGCAACACGAAAACCAACACGAACACCATCGGACGCATGGTGATGCCCGAGCCGAACACCACGTGCCCCACGATCTGTGCAACGCCCGAGCCAAGCAGCGCACCGGCAATCGCACCAACCAGCGAAATCACCGCCGTTTCGGCGAGCATAAGGCGCGAAACCGCACCGTCCGTGGCGCCGATCGCCTTCAACAGCGCCAATTCCGAACCGCGTTCGCCAATCGACGCGGCCATCAGGTTTGCCACGGCGATCGCGGCGGCAACCAGCGACAGCACGGTCATCAGCACCATCACCGCCTGCGTCTTGTTCAGCACATCGCCCTGCAGCGCGGCCACCTGGCGCACCTGCTTGGCCACCGCGCCCGGCAGCACCTCTTCGATCTGGTACGCGATCGACGACGGATACGCGGTGCAATACCACGTCTCCCACTCGTCCTGCGTGAGCGCGTTCGGATTCTTCGACGCCTTGCGCGCGAGGTCGTTGTCGGGCGTGGTGAGCGCCTTGACTTCAATCTTGTCGATGGAATTCGGCAGATTCGCAAGCGTTTGCGCGGCGATGGACGGCATATAAATGGCGCTGTTGTCGGAATCGCCCGAATCGAAGATGCCGACGATTTTCACTTTCACGCGATTGCGTTCGGTGGAGGATTTGCCGGTTTTCCCGGTACCTCCGTTCGTATTGTCGTCCGCACCGACGGCGATCGTCTTGTCGAGCGTAACGCTGTCACCGACGTTCACGCCCAGTTTCGCGGCGAGCGCGCTGCCGACCATCGCCTGCTCGCTGTCGTCTTTCGGCCAGGTTCCGTTGATTTTCCACCATGAGCGCATGCCGTTCATGCCGGCCACGGTGGACTCGCCGGAGTCCATGTGCAGGGTTTTCGCGAACCACGTGCCCACGATCGGCACGTTGGTCGCCTTGCATTTCGCCGCGGAAGCAGCCGCACCTGACGCACCAGCCGTTCCAGCAGAGCCAGCCGAACCAGCCCCCGAACCGACACACCCCGCATCCGCGTGGATGTTCAATTCCGGCGCGAAATTGGTGATGTTGAACGCCCAGAAGATGGTCTTGATCTTCTGCGCGTCCGACTCCTTCAGAAACGCGGTCGGGTCGGCGCTGTCCGCCGCAGCCGAGCCGTCGGAAGTGGAACCCCCGTCCGAACCGGACGAACTACCCGAAGCCGAGCCAGCAGAATCGCCGGTATTGTACAAATCGCTCACCACAGCATCGGACTTCGGCTGCACGACGATATTCGAACCGTACGTGCTCAGCTCCGCGTTGAGCTTGTCGCCCACGTCGAACACCACGCCGAGCATGGCCACGCTGACGGTGGCGGACAGGCACACGGTGACGGCGATGAGCAGACGGCGTTTGAACTGCCGGCTGAACGAGCGAGAGATCATTTTCAGGAAGAACATGGCACCCCCTTACCTTTCTCGGCGCTCACTGGAAATGGCTCGACAGCGCGTCGAGCGTGGACGTTTGGATGACGATTTTGCCCGGCTTGACCTGGTAGTCGAACGGTATCGGGTTGCAGCCGCCTTTGAAGCCGATGGTGGCGAGGTTGATGGCCACATCGCACTTCTTGCAGATGATTTTGCCGTCCTTCTCGTAGTAGCCGGCGTCGCCGCAGTTGTCGCACGCGTCGAGGCCGACGCCGTACGCGCCGCCGTTCTTCTTGATGATGATGAATCGCATGGAGGTGCCGTCCTTCGCGCGGTATTCGAAGCGGTGCAGGTGGCCGTCGGAAATCTGGCTGAATTTGATGGTGGCCACGCCGTCGGCGAGCGAGTAGTCTTCCGGCGGCGACAGCGTGACGACTTTCTGCGTTTGCGCGACGCCGTACGTCAGGGCCACGGTGACGCAGATCATGGCGACCAGGCTGAACGCGCCGGCCGCTTTCGCGCGGCGGCGGAACGCGATATGCGTGCGTGCGATCGCCTCGTTGGCGCCGGTCGGCTTGACTTTGAAGCCCATGACGATGCTGGCGATTGCCGGAATGGCGAAGACGAGCGCCATTGCGATGGTCAGGCTGCGCTGATGGTTGATGCCCCACACGAGCGCGAGGAAGGCGGCGGTCGGGAAGCTGACGATGCGTTTGGATTGGAGGATCTGCGCAAGGTCGGTGAAATGCTGTGCGAACAGCAGCGCGACCAACAGCAGCACCGCCGTCGTGAACGACCAGCGGACGGCGGTGGAACGCATCGTGCGGAAGATAAGCGCGGCGATGATTGCGACGGCCGCGCCCAAAGCGAAGCCGAGCGCGCGCAACAGCATGTCGGAAGTGAAGATGGGATCGCCCGGCTCGACGAAGATCGTCAGTCGCAGAATCACGTCGGGCAGCGCACGAAAGGTGGTGGCCTCGATCGCAAGCGCCGCAACGAGATTCGCGATGTCGAGCAGCGCGCGGTGGTTGTGCCAGTCGGCGGTGATGCGGCGGGCGAACAGGACGATGACGAACACGGCCACGTCGAGGATCACGCAGCACCACAGGGTCGGATAGTTGACGAACGTGCGTTGCGTGATGACGGCGGTGGCGCGCAGCGCGGCGAATACGACTGCGCCGGCGAATCCAACAACGAAACCGGCCAGCCGCCAGTACGCGCTCAGAGGCTTGTCACGCCCCTCACCGACGGTGAGCATGACGCTCAACGCCATGACGAGCAGCGCCGGCGCCAACACCCCCTGCAACACCGTCACAAACTGCAGCAGCATCCCAAAATCCTTTCATCCAAAAACCCAACTCAAAGAACCCAACGATTCCCATTCCGCCCCATCCCAAAGAGTCCCACCCCTCTCATTCCTCCCCTAAAATGCGAGGATTTCCCGGACCCCCTCCACAATCGCAGAGGTGAATCCATCCCCCTAAACGCGAGAGAGCGGTTTCGGTATGCATTGCCCGACCGTGAGCTTGGCCGAACGGCCTTGAGTGTGTCGGGTAATGCATACCGAAACCGCGAACGGGCTACGCTAGGAGATCACCACTCCTGCGGCGTATAGTTCCAGTCCGGGAAGGTGACCTCGATCGGTTCCGTCCAGAAGCGTCCCTTCACACCCGTCTCCGGATCGACGTGCAGCATCCAGCCCTTCTTCTCCGGGGATTCGATCTTCAGCACGAGCTTGTACGCGCCGGCCTTGTCGAGCTTGACGTTGGCGCCGTAGTGCGGGCCGTCGGAGGCGTTCATCTGCATGAAGGTTCCGGAGGCGACGGACGCGTTGGAGGTCTTGTCGATGATGTCGTAGTTGACGGTCAGGTCCGGCACGAAATCGCCCTTGCCGTAGCCGAGTTCGGTGCCCTTCTGGTTGGCATGGATGTCGGCTTCGAGGTGGAAGCTCGCATCGGCGGCCTTGAGGCCCATGCCGGACGGTTCCATGTCGATCGGCTGGAAGTAGACGGCGTTGACGGTCAGCGGGCCGCATTCCTGGTCGGAGTGCTTCTCATCGACCTGGATCTCTTCGAAACCGGCGGAATCGCTGGAATCGTCCTTGCTGGAGTCGTCGGCCTTCGAAGCCGACGCGGAGGCGCTGGACTTGTCCGAAGCGGCGGAATCGTTGGAATTGCCGCATGCGGACAGGGAGAAGGCCATGGAGCCGGCCAGCAGGATGCCGAGCAGAGCGGCGATCTTCTTGTTCTTCATTTCTCTTTCCTTTGTTGTTGGATGTGGAAAAAATATCGGTAAATCTCGGAAAATTTGCGTATTACTTGCGATTGTCAGGCGTGCGCAACTTGCGTTTGCGTGCGAAGCCGACGGCGAACAGCGCGAGTACGGCAATCGCCGCGATCGCTTGTGCCGCAAGGCATTCGACGTACGGATACAGGCCGATCCAGTCGTTTGTGGGCACGCTGGACAGGTAGTGGCCGTCGATCAGGTCACCTTCGATGAGCGCGTGGATGCCACCGCCGGCGAAGATGACGACCAGCACGGCCATCAGGATCGACGTAACGAGGAAGAACGGGCCAATCGGAATCTTTACGGAGGTGAAACGCAGCACGAGAAAGATGACGAGCAGCACCACACCCGCGGCGATGCCGCCGATCCACATGCCTTGCGCGTCGCGACTCATCGAGTAGATCGATTCGTAGAAGATGACAGTTTCGGCGCCTTCACGGAACACGGCTAGGAAGCTCAGCATGGCGAGCGAAACGACCATACCCAGGCCCACGCCTTCGTCGGCGGCGACTTTGTTTTGCGCGTCGGCCACGGCGGACTCGGTTTTGGTGCGGATGTAACGGTTCCACGCTTCCACGGAACTTTTGTTGAGCATCCAGTTGCTGGTCCACAGCAGCATGAGCATGGCGATCAGCGCGCACACGCCTTCGCTGATTTCCTGGACCGGACCGGAGCCTCCGAACAGGAACGTGAAGAGCACGGCGATCAGGCCGGAGCCGGCAAGGCCCGCGAGCACGCCGAGGTAAATCCACTTGGTGAAACGCTGGTTGCCGGATTTGACGAGGTAGGCCACCACGGCGGCCACCACCAGCAGCGCTTCGAGACCCTCGCGGATCAGGATGAGGAACGCCTGTCCGGCGGAGCTGGTGATGGCTTTGGTGAAGGCGTTGACGTTGCCGGCCGCGCCACCGTCGAGGGTGGCCGCGTCTTCGACGAGCCAGCTTTTCAGGTCGTCGACGAGCTTCTTGATCTCCTTGTCGGAACTGCCGTCGCGCATGGTTTTGCGGGTCATTTTGAACTGGTATTCCACCTGCGAGACGCGGTCGCCGGAGATGGCGTTCATGACGTTCTTTTCGAAGCCGAGCTTTTCGTAGTACTGGTAGTACGCGTCGTTGACGAGGCTGGAGCCTTCCGCGCCCTTGCCGGAGATGGCGGCCTTGTATGCCTTGTCGAGGATGACGTTCATTTCGCTGGCGACTTCGCTCCACGTGCGGTCGCCTTTGCCTTTGGAGGAATTCTTTTTGGCCGCGTCGAGCTTCTTACGTTCCGCGGCGGTCTGTTCGGCGCGCTGCTTCGCGTAGGTTTTGGGGTCGGCGAGGTTCGCGTTGCCGTCAAGCGTCTGCGCGGCCGTGTCAAGGTCCGCGTTCAGCGCGTTGATTCCGTTTGCGATCGCGCTCCCCTGGCCCTGCTGGTACGCGAGTCCTTCCAAATCGGTGAACTGTGTGAGCAGCGCCTGCTGCTTGTCGGCGGAAATGGTGTCGTTGACGGCCTTCGAGAAGTTGGATGCGTCGTAGCCGATCCAATGCGCGGTCTGGAAGCCGGTGCCGGCCTGGCCGTAATCGCCGTCATTGTAGTCTTTTTCGGCGGTGGCGAGCTGCTTGGCGATATTCTGCGCGACGGCAGTCCAGGAATCGAAATTCGTCTGGTTGCCGTCAGCGGCGGACGCCTGCCGCGGCATCGCGATGCCGACAAACAGCGTGGCGAGCGCGATCATCAGCGCGGCGACGAGCGTGATGAGACGGCCGGAAGCCGAGACGCGCGAATCGCACGAATCGTAGGAACCGGCTGCGTGGCGCTGCGCGACGCGAGATGACATGGGTCGAACCTTCCTTCCGCAAATCTTTTCGGCGCGATTTCCCCGACGTACCCGACGTACGAAGCGCGCATCGGAAGCCAAGATAGAACGAAAGTTTTTTGAATAACAGTCTTGATTTTTAATTGGTCTTGTTGTATCGCGCATGAAAAAACGTTGGAATTCCGCCGTTTTTATTTTTCCCGTTTTCCGCGTGTCGTCTCACATTGTGACGCTCACCGCCGTTCCGCAACACCCCCGTCCGCCCGAAAACGTGAAGCGAACTCCATGCCAAAGCGTCAGTTTGTATAATCGCGACTTGCATAATCACGATTAGCATAATCGTAACCATACAAAGCTACGGGGGTATCAAAATAAGGCGATGCCTCATGCCACATATAGCGCATATCAGGTTGCCCAAGCACGAACTACGCCAAGCCGGGCACGCGCTAGCATCGTGGTATGGACTCCATTGCACCGCTCGCACAGCGCATGCCGTATACCACCGCGTTTCCCAAGGCGCTCGGCACGGGGTTGTTGATTTCGACGCCTCACCCGATCACTGCGGAATTGCGCGGCGAGATGGAACGGTTCATCGATGAATACGAGCATGCGCTTTCGCGGTTTCGCGCTGATTCGCTGGTTGCGCACATCGGCAATGCGGAGCATGGCGGGCATTTCGATTTTCCCGATTGGGCCGGCCCGCTATTCGATTTGTACGACGCGCTGCACGCCGCCACGCGCGGTGCGATCGACCCGTGCGTGGGCGAGGACCTGATTCGTCTCGGTTACGATCCCGCGCTGAGTTTCACCGTTGAAGCCGACGCCGGCGAGCGCCTGGGCGCGCTGCACGGACGGGCCGTATGGGGTCGTGATGTGGTTCGTTCGAGTGGTACGACATTGGTTACACGCAGTCCGGTTCATGTGGATTTCGGCGCGTGCGGCAAGGGTTATCTGGTGGATTCGCTGGGCGGATTGCTCACCGATTCAGAACTTTCGCGCACATCGCATGTCAAGTCAGCCGAAACGACCAACCCGACATGCCAATCTTCCACCTCAGACAGCAAACGCGAAAGCGCTGCCCCGGAATTTGTGATTGATGCGGGCGGCGATCTGCTGGCGCGCACGAACAAGCCGATCCGTGTGGCGCTTGAGGATCCGGATGATCCGTCCTGCGCGGTCGGCGTCGCACTGATCGGCGATGGCGCGTTCTGTGCGAGCGCGCCCAGCCGTCGCCATTGGGAGGTGGCGGTGAACGAACAGACGCATCTGGCGATTCACCACCTGCTCAACGCCATCGACGGCCTGCCCGTGCAGCAGACGGAGGCCACCTGGGTTGCGGTGCGATCCGCGTCGTTTGGCGGCTATCCGACTGCGGTGGCGGACGGGTTGGCTACGGCGCTGTTCGTTGCGGATCCGAACGAGCTGAGCAGCACTTTCGCTTTCGATTGCGCCACGTTGGACGTCGACCGTCACGCCACCATCAGTGCCGGTTTCCCCGGCCGCTTCTTCTGATTTCCAACAAAACTCACGGAATGAGGTTGCCGGCGGCCACGTACAGGTCCCACCAATCCTGCTTGTCGAGATCGATGTCCGCGCCGTCGAGCATTTCGCCCAGCCGGGTGGGGTTCATCGAGCCGAGCACGATCTGGATCTTCGCCGGATGCCTGAGCACCCATGCGGTGGCGATGGCGTTGGCGCTCACGCCGTACTTGGCGCCCTTTTCGTCCAGTGCCTTGTTCAGCTCCGGGAAGTGCTCGTTGCCTACGAACGGGCCGTATTCCGTGCCGGACTGGAACGGGCTCCACGCCTGGATGGTCATGTGGCGCAGTCGCGAGTAGGACAGCAGGCCGTCCGAATGGTTGGCCACGACCATGCCTTCGGCGCCAGAATTGGTCATCAGCTCGTCGCTGACCATCTGCGCGTGCATCAGACCGAACTGCAGCTGGTTCGCCTCGAGCCTCATGGCCGGGTCGTCTCCGAGCCAGGATTGCAGCAGTTCCGCCTGCCACGGGTTCACGTTGCTCACGCCGAAGTGACGCACTTTGCCCGCCTTGTGCAGGGTGGTGAACGCTTCGACGATTTCTTCGGCCTCCATCAGGGTGTCGGGCCTGTGCAGGAGCGCGAAGTCCACGTAGTCAGTGCCGAGCGCTTCCAGTTCCTCGTCGAGTCGCGTGATGAGGTGCTTCGCGGAGAAGTCGTAGCGGGTGGCGTGCACGTTGTTCGGGTCGCTGAAGTCGATGTTGATACCGAACTTCGTCTGCAGGAAGATGTCCTCGCGCTTGAGCCCGGCGTCCTTCCACGCGCGGCCGAGCACACGCGAGCTGGCATGGTCGTGGTTGACGTTGAATCCGTAGATGTCCGCCGTGTCGAAGAAGTTGACTCCATGCTCGGCGGCCGTACGCACGACTTCTGCCGCAGCGTCCGCATCCAGCGCGTCCATGCGCATCACGCCGAGCGCCGCCTGCGATGCGACCACTGCCGATTTGCCGATTTCGATGCTTTTCATGACTGCCCACTTTCTTTGTGATTTTCAAATACGTCAATCGATTGACGTCAGTCACCTCAATGGTAAATCCGCCGTCCCGTCAGCGCAACACAATAAAAATGCCGAAGCCAAAACGCAAAAATCCGGAGGGGTGGTCCCTCCGGATTTTTTAGCGAGTCAGCACACCAACCTCACTCGGCCAGCGTGAACTGGCTGTTGTAGATGTCGGCGTAGAAGCCGCCCTTGGCGAGCAGTTCCTCGTGCGTGCCGCGTTCCACGATGTCGCCGCCGTTCATCACCAGGATCATGTCGGCGTCGCGGATGGTGGACAGGCGGTGCGCGATCACGAAGCTCGTGCGGCCCACGGTCAGCGCGTCCATCGCCTTCTGGATCAGCTCTTCGGTACGGGTGTCGACAGACGAGGTGGCCTCGTCGAGGATCAGGATTGGCGCGTCCTCCACCATCGCTCGCGCGATCGTCAGCAGCTGACGCTGGCCCTGGGAAAGCGACGCCTTGTCGTCGAGCACGGTGTCGTAGCCGTTCGGCAACGACATGATGTAGTGGTGCAGGCCGACGGCCTGGCATGCGGCCACGATCTGCTCGTCGGTGACGTCCTTCTTCGAATACGCGATGTTTTCACGCACTGTTCCACGGAACACCCACGTGTCCTGCAGCACCATGGAGAACTGGTCGTGCACGTTCCAGCGCGGCACGGACTTGGTGTCGATGCCGTCGATCGAAATCGTGCCACCGGAAATCTCGTAGAAGCGCATCAGCAGGTTCACCATGGTGGTCTTGCCGGCGCCGGTCGGGCCGACGATAGCCACCTTCTGGCCGGCCTTCACGGACGCGGAGAAGTCGTTGATGATGGTCTTGTCCGCGTCGTAGCCGAAGCGCACGTGGCTGAATTCCACGTCGCCGCGCACCGGCCGCGGCTTGCCGTCCGCGCCGACGCCGAGCAGCGCCTGCTTGCCGGTTTCGTCGGACAGTTCCGGCTCCTCAAGGAAGCCGAAGACGCGTTCGGATGCGGCCGCGCAGCGCTGCAGGTTCTGGAACGCCTGCGCGAACTGGGACAGCGGCTGCGTGAACAGGCGGATGTACATCATGAACGCCACGATCACGCCGAATTCGATCTTGCCGTCCATGGCGAGCGCCGCGCCGACCACGCACACCACCACGTATCCGAAGTTGCCGACGAAGTTCATGATCGGCATCATCAGGCCGGACAGGAACTGGCTTTTCCAGCCGGACACGTACAGGTCGTTGTTGTACTTCTCGAACTGCTCGATGGAGCGTTCCTCGCCGCAGAACGCCTTGACCACGGTGTGGCCGGTGTACATTTCCTCGACGTGGCCGTTGACGTCGCCGAGCGCCACCTGCTGGCGGGTGAAGTACTTCTGCGACACCTTCATGATCACGCCCATGATGATCAGGCCGAGCAGCGCGGAGCCGATGGCGCACAGCGTCATGGTCACGTTGTTGTAGAACATCATGATGAGCGCGCCGAAGAACAGCGTGATCGAAGTGATCAGCGAGCCGACCGACTGGCCGAGCGTCTGTCCGATCGCGTCGACGTCGTTGGTGATGCGGCTCAGCACGTCGCCGTAGCTGACTTTGTCGAAATATTTCAGCGGCAGGCGATTGATTTTCTGGCTGATCGCCTCACGCAGCTGCTGTGCCGTGCGTTGCGTGACGTTGGCCATCAGCCAGCTTTGCAGGTAGCTCAGCAGCGCGTACCCGACGTACAGTGCGACGAGCAGCCATGCGATGCGCGACACCGCGTCCATATCGATCGAATTCATGACGGGCTTGCCGTGCACCATGGCCGGCAGACCCTTCGTGATCTCGTTGGTCATGCCCTTGAGCTTGTCCGGGCCGATGATCTGGCACACCGTGCCGGCAGCGCCCAGAACCAGCGCGAGAATCATCACCGGAATGTACCGGCTGCAGAATTTCACGAGCTTCTTCATCACTCCGCCGAAGTCCTTCGGCTTTTCCACGGCCCCACGGCCGCGTCCCATTCCTCTTGGCATGTCTCCCCCTTTCAGCGCTTCAGTTCGTCTTCGCTCAACTGCGATTCGGCGATCTGCCGATACACTTCGCACGTGTCGAGCAGTTTCTCGTGCGTGCCCTGGCCGACCACTTTGCCGTCGTCGAGCACGATGATGCGGTCGGCATTCATGATGGTGCCGATGCGCTGCGCGACGATGAGTTTCGTGGAATCCTTCGCTTCCTTTTCGAGCGCGTCACGTACGGCACGGTCGGTTTTGAAGTCGAGCGCGGAGAAGGAATCGTCGAAGATCAGGATTTCCGGATGACGGTAGACGGCGCGTGCAATCGACAGACGCTGCTTCTGCCCGCCCGAAACGTTGGAACCGCCCTGCGAAATGCCGGAATCGTACTTCTTCTGCTTTTTGTCGATGAATTCCGTCGCCTGCGCGACGTCGCATGCGCGGCGCACGGTGTCGTCGTCGCGGTCCGTATCTCCGTACGCGACGTTGCTGGCGATCGTTCCCTTGAACAGGAACGACTGCTGCGGCACGTAGCCGATCTTGTCGCGCAACGCCTTCAGCTTGTAGTCGCGCACGTTGACGCCGTCGACGAGCACCTCGCCTTGCGTGGCGTCGTAGAAACGCGGCACGAGGTTGATGAGGGACGATTTGCCGGAGCCGGTCGAGCCGATGAACGCCACCGTCTGACCCTTCTTCGCCTTGAAATTGACGCCTTCGAGCATGGCGTGACGCGAGTCGGGGTAGGCGAAGCTCACATTGCGGAATTCGATTTCGCCTTCCTCGCCCGGCTTGCCCGCGTCCTGCGTGCCGTCGGCGACCATCGGCTCGGTGTCGATGACTTCGAGCACGCGCTGCGCGGACACGTCGGCTCGCGGCCAGAGCACGAACACCATGCTCAGCAGCAGGAAGCTCATGATGACCTGGATGGAGTAGCTGGAGAACACCACCATGTTGGAGAAGGTGGTGAGCTTGTCGACGGCGTCGGCAGCGTCGATGAGGTACGCGCCGATCCAGTAGACGGCGAGCATCAGGCCGTTCATGATGGTGTTCATCAACGGCATCATGATGGCCATGGCGCGGTTGGTGAACAGCTGGGTTTCGGTGAGTTCCTTGTTGGCTTCGGTGAACTTGGCTTCCTGATAGTCCTCGGCGTTGTACGCGCGCACCACGCGCAGGCCGGTGAGGTTCTCGCGCGCCACGAGGTTGATGTTGTCGGTCAGGCGCTGCATGGCCTTGAACTTCGGCATGACGAAGCTCATGATCACGGCGATGACCACCAGCAGGATGGCCACGGCGATGCCGGTTGCGAGCGTCCAATCGAAGCCCTTTCCTGCGATCTTGCACACGGCCCACACGGCCATGATCGGCGCTTTGACGATCATCATGAGGCCCATGGTGATGAACATCTGGATCTGCGTGATGTCGTTCGTGGAGCGGGTGATGAGCGACGCGGTGGAGAAACGGTTCATTTCCGCCGGTCCGAAGCTTTCCACCTTGTTGAATTCAAGCGAACGCAGGCGCTGGCTGAACGAGGCGCCCACGCGCGCGGCGATGAAGCCGGTGACGACCGCGCAGGCCGCCGAGCCGAGCGAGACGAGCAGCATTTTGCCGCCGGCCACCCAGATGTCGTGCATTTCACTGCCGGGGGTTTCGACGAGCTGCGTGATGTCGGCCATATAATCCGGCAGGGTCAGGTCAAGCCAGATCTGACCGACGATGCTGACCAGCGCGACGAGCATCTGACCGATCTCCGCTTTGGAGAGGTATCGTACGATGCGAAGCATGCTTGGTTCCTTCTCTTGTTTTGTGTTTTGCTTGTTTTCTTACGATTAGTTTTTGCGATTTTTCGCGGTTTTTGCGATTACTGGATTGCGATTACTTACACTGTGAATTATTTACAGCGTAAGATACTACGCGTCTTCCTGTGCGTTTCCTGAGAACGCGGCTTTGACCTCGTCCGCCGTGGGGCGCGGCTTGCCGGGCATGCACAGCGACATGTACGTGGTGAATTCCTCGGTGAGCTCAACGAATTCGCGCGCGCGGCGCTCCCCCATCTGCGAGAAGATCCAGCAGATCGCCTCGCGCATGCTTTCGCGCTGCCGTTCGGCGCGTTCCCTGCCGGCTTCGGTGAGGTTCACGTGCACCACACGGCGATCGTCGGGGTCGGATTCGCGTGTGATCTGGCCTTTTTTCTCCAACGCGGACAGCAGTGTGGACACGCGTCCGGTGGTGGTTTTCATTGAAGAGGCGAGCTGCGATGGCGTCAGCGGGCCTTTCCTATAGAGTTCCTGCACGGCGAAGGGTTCGCCCTTCGCGCCTTTCACCATCTCCTGCTGCATGCGCGAGCGTTTGTCCCATGTGTTGGTCGCCAATTCGTGGAACAGTTCCTCTTCAAAGCCCACGCGGCACCTCCTTCCGTCGCAATCGCCGTCATAATATCTTACAGTGTAAACATTTTACAGTGTAAGTTATTCCCAGGGCGATTTTGCAGCGAGCAAGCTACAGAAGGCACGAAAAAGGCCGCGGCCCGAATCGCGATTATTGTGCGGAATCGGGCGCGGCCAATCGTACGTATTGCGCGGAATTCAGCCGCGACGGGCGTCGACGGAGGCGTTCAGCATCGCCAGCTCATCCTGCGTGAGCGTCAGTTCGGTGGCAGCGAAGGAATCGTTGATTTCCTGCGGATTGCGGGCGCTGGGGATGGTGAACAACCGCTCATAGCGGCTCAGTTCCCAGGCGAGCACCACGCGCTGGTAGGAGCAGCCGTGGTTGCCGGCGACCGTGCGGAACGGGTCGTACGCGCGCTGGTCGAACGCGTCGAGGAAGCCGCCGAGGGGGCTCCAGCACACGAACGCAAGTCCAAGTTCCGCGCAGTGCTCCATCGTATGCTCAGGGTCGGGGTGCGAGGGCGAGAACTGGTTCTGCACGGCGATCAGCTTGTCGCCGAGAATCTCGCGGGCGATGTCGATCTGCGCGTTGTCCACGCGGGAAATGCCCGCGTACCGGATCACGCCCTCGTTAAGCAGCTGCTTCAGCGCGCCGACCTGGTCCTCATAAGCCACTTCCGGGTCCGGTCCGTGCGAATACAACAGGTCGAGCGTATCGACGCCCAAGTGCAGCGCGGATTCCTTGGCGTCACGAATCATGGTTTCGGGGCGCGAATCCGCCATCCACCCGTATTGACTGCCCGCCGCCTGCAAATGCTGGCGTTCCCCGCCAGGCCGACGACTGCAGCCCTCGGAATCCCGCCCCTGAGTGTCCGATTCTGGCGAATCGGACACAGGAGCAACAAAAGCGGGAACCTCCATGGTGCGTCGATAGCCGGTTTTCGTGGCGACCAGCACTTCATCGCGAGGGCCGTCCCAGCTGGCGAGCGCATCACGCACCAACTTTTCGCCGTACCCCAAATCTTTCGCAGTGCCGGTACCAGGCTCGCTCGGCAGATAATACGACCAAGCTGTGTCCAAATAGCGAACACCCGCGTCCAAACCGGCGTGAATCGTACGAATCGCAGTATCGCGATCCGGACGCCCCTCAATCGCCAAAGCCATCGTTCCCATGCCGAGCCGAGGAATCGTAAATCCTGCCAACTCACCGTTCATCATCATCTTCCCCTTCCTTGCAAGCACGCAGCCGATTCGCGCATGTTCACATCAAGACTAACTCAACGTGGACCGGCGCAAGCTTGTCGGGCGCCTGCGCGAAGATAAGGGCACAACCGAACGGGAGCCGAAAGGCTGAGAGGGAGCTCGACGAGCTTCGACCGAGGACTTGATGCGGGTAATGCCGCCGTAAGGAGACGGGTTGTTCGCGCCGCGAGGCGCATCTCATTTCCGTTCGCGATAACCGAATATCGCGTGATTAGGGTCACGGAGGGGCGCACCACCTCATAGGGTACGGTTCCTTCGGCGACCCTTTTTTCGTACCAACCGTGAATGTCCGATTCACCGGAAGCAAACGCTCGGAAGCCCACAAAGCAGTTCTGAACGTCCGTTTCGGCGGGAACGGCACTCGTGGGGCCTGACATACAGAAGGGAACCGAAATGATCATCAACGGCAAAGAAGAGGACGTCGCCACGCCGATCACCGTGGCCGAACTAGTGGAGCAGCGCGGTCTGCGCGCCGACCGCGTGGCCGTGGAGCTCAACGGTGAAATCGTGCCTCGCACCCAGCGTGCGCAGACGCAGCTCAAGGGCACCGACACGTTGGAAATCGTCACGTTCGTGCAGGGCGGCTGAGCACAGCAGCGAAACAAACCATACGAACGGAAACGAGAATACGAGAACAACCATGACTTTTGAACCATCCGCATCGCAGGCGCAGATCGACGCCCGCCAGCACGCTTTCGACAACCAGCCCGACCCGGCCACGCTGGTCAGCCGCGAGGAGATCCGCGCGGCCCTGCTCGACCGCCACACCGCCGCCACGCAGGACAAGCTCGACGCGGCGCACGTGGCCATCTGCGGCTGCGGCGGCCTCGGCTCCACCATCGCGGTGGCGCTGACCCGCATCGGCGTCGGCCACCTGCACTTGATCGACTTCGACCGCGTGGATATGACGAACCTGAATCGCCAGCAGTATTTCCTGAAGGACCTCGGCCAGTACAAGACGGAGGCGCTGCGCAGCAATCTGCGCCAAATCAACCCGTTCACGGACATCACCATCGACACCGTCAAGGTGACCGACGAGAACGTGCCGACGCTGTTCGAAAACGAGGACATCATCTGCGAGGCGTTCGACGTGCCGGAAAACAAGACGATGCTCGTCAACGCGGTGCTGGAGAATCTGCCGGGCAAGAAGCTCGTCAGCGCGTCCGGCATGGCCGGCTTCCGCAGCTCCAACCTGGTGAGCACGCGTCGCGTTTCGAAGAACTTCTACTTCTGTGGCGATGGCGAGACGGCTCCGGTACCGGGTGCCGGCCTGATGGCGCCGCGCGTGGGCGTGGTCGCCTGCCACGAAGCGAACATGATCACGCGACTGATCCTCGGCGAGGAAGACGCCTGACGCACTGCTACGTTACTCCACTGCCGTAATCGAAATTTTTATTGCGATTACAAACGCACGTTGCACACAACACAACAGCGACGCAACGGCAACACAACAGCAGCACAGCAATCGCAACAACAGCAACACCAAACACCCCAACGAAAGGAACCGACGATGAGCACCGAAAACACCATCACCACCGCAGCCGCCGACGTCGCGGCCGCACCGAACGCCACGCTCGACGAGCTGGTCGGCACCACCACGAACACGGCGATCCTGCCGGAGCCGGACGCGCACGCGTACGACGAGATCGCCACCGGCGACGCCGATCCGCTGATCCTCGGCGGGCACAAGTTCACGAGCCGTTTCATCCTCGGTTCCGGCCGTTACGACCTGAACCTCATCAAGGCGACCATCGAGAACGCGGGCACGCAGATCGTCACCATGGCGCTGCGCCGCTGCCGCACCACCGAAAACAACCTGCTCGACTACATTCCGAAGGGCATCACCATGCTGCCGAACACGTCGGGCGCGCGCAACGCGGATGAGGCGGTGCGCATCGCACGTCTCGCGCGCGAGGTGTGCCAGACGGACTTCGTGAAGGTGGAGATCGAGCACGAAGCGAAGTACCTGCTGCCGGACAACGAGGAGACCATCAAGGCCACGGAAAAGCTGGCCAAGGAGGGCTTCGTGGTCATGCCGTATATGTTCCCGGACCCGATTGCGGCGAAGCGTCTTGAGGACGCGGGCGCGGCTTGCGTGATGCCGCTCGGCGCGATGATCGGCTCGAACAAGGGCCTGCGCGCACGCGATTTCATTGAGGTGATCATCAAGAACTCCAACGTTCCGGTGATCATCGACGCGGGCATCGGCCGCCCGAGCCAAGCTGCGGAAGCCATGGAAATGGGTGCGGACGCGGTGATGGCATACACGGCGATCGCTTCCGCCGGCAATATTCCGCTGATGGCACGCGCGTTCAAGAAGGCGATCGAAGCTGGTCGTGAAGCGTATTTGTCTGGCTTGGGCAAGGTTACGGAAGATCATGCCGTGCCGTCCAGCCCAACGAACGAGGCCGACTACATCGGCTAAAGTGCGCTGAATCCCATAAGGGGGATTCGCGCAAAGACCATACTGAAAAGGGGCGTTTGCCGAACGTATGTGATGCACTCACGTTCGGCAGATGCCCCTTACTTGTATCCTGCGTTGCCCGCAAACGCTACCGCTGCAAGGCTTCCTTAAGATCGCGATTCTGGAATCGTTCATGCAGCAAGCAATATCCGCCGAACGCAACCAGCCAAATCAGACCGGCGATAGCAGAACCAATCGTGTCGGTGGACAGGAACAGCGTGACGTACACGAGCACGTAGAACGCGACAGCAACCCAGTCGAGTACCTGCCAGGCCGGCATAACAAAGCCGTCCGGCAGGAAGTCGGCGCTTTGACGGTAGCGGCGGTGCGCAAGCATCGTCAGGATGTAGATGAAGATCACGACGGCGCTGGCGGCCGAAGCGAACAGCACGAACGCACCGGAAACGCCCGGAATCGCGTTGACCAGCGGGGAGAACAGAATCATGCAGCCGGACACGATAATCGCTTTCGCCGGCACCTTGTGATCCGACACCTCACCGAGGCGCTGCATAGCGGGCGATTCGGAATCCTGCGCAAGCTGGTATAGGTGGCGGCCCGCCGAGTAGATCAGCGAATTGAGTGCCGACGCGGCTGCGGTGATCACCACGAAGAACACGAGCGCGGCAGCCCAGTCGAGCCCAGCGTATTTGAACACCATGATAAACGGCGAACCGAACGAGCCGTCCGCGTTCTGATGGAAGTTGCGCCACGGCACGATGGCCATGATGGCCACGAGCGCGCCCACGTAGAAGATGAGGATGCGCATGATCAGCTCGTTGACGGCCTTCGGCAGCACTTTGCGCGGGTTCTGGGTTTCGGACACGGTCACACCCACGAATTCGATGAGCTGGTAGGCGAAGAACACCATCTGGAAGCTCATGAAGAAGTTCATCCAGCCATTCGGCGCAAGCTGGAAGCCGTCGGTAATGTTCGTAAGGCTCACAGTGGCACCGGAGACCGTGCCGTCCACGCCTTCGATATGCGTGGCCGGGTAGCTGAAACCGAGGAACAGCATCACCACGGCGGTGACAATCAGACCCACAATCAGCGTGATTTTGATCATGGAGAACCAGAATTCCGCCTCGCCGAACACTTTCACGGCAATGAGATTGATGCCGGTGAGCGCCACGAGGAAGCACAGTTCGATAAGCCATTTCCACGCGTTGAGGTCTATGCCGAACGTACCGAAGAACGTGACGAAATACGTGCTGACGGCTGTGATTTCGGTCATGCCGGTCAGAATGAGCACGATCCAGTACGTCCAGCCGGCGAACTTGCCCCACCCGCGGCCGAGATAGCGCGTGATGAAGTTGATGAAGGTGTGCTGGCTTGGGTCGCTGTACATCATTTCGCCGATGGCGCGCATGAGCAGGAACATGATGAGGCCCACGCCGATGTACACGAGGATGATGCTCGGTCCGGTCAGCGCGATCGACTTGCCGGAGCCGAGGAACAGGCCGGTGCCGATGGTGCCGCCGATGGCGATGAATTGGACGTGGCGGTTTTTCAGGCCGCGTTCCATGTCGTTGCCTTTGTCGAGGCTTTCGACGGATTTGATTTGCGCGGTTTCCGTCGCTTCGGACGTGCTTGTACCAGTTTTTCCGGTTTTCGTATTCCCAAAAGTCATAATGTTCACACCCTACCGCGCCAACCGCACAATCTCCGCCGTTGTTCGCACCGCGAAATGCGCTATATGTGGCAGATTCGCATCTTTTCCAAAAAACGCTTTGCGACGGGTGGAGTCAGCTTGCCAAGGTTTTCAGCTTGCCACGGAGCGATTCGTTTTCGCGTTCCAGCTCGTCGATACGCCGAGCCTGTTGTTTGATGATGACAAGCGCCGTCTCGCTGTCAAGGCCGCTGCTCGCGCTGAGAGGTGCAGGCGGCACGGCGATGGCAGCCGCATCGGACGGGACGGGCACGTCAGCGGATATACACCCCCCCCGACACGTTCGCCCTGTCCAGCGGATGCGGAGCATTTCCAATGTTCGCCTTATCGGAATTGGCGATTCCTGCGATGCCGTCGAGTTTCTCCTTGCGCGTCACCGCATGAACATACAGGTTGACGAGCTCCGTAATGATTTCGCCGTTACTCATGTCACTGCTACCACTCACGGATTTGAGGACGGCAGCCTTCCAACGCGCCACACTTCGTTCTATACGTTTATACCCAATCAGTTCCGGCGGCAATCCCGCCTCGCGGAAGATTTTGGTCGGCGATTCCCCCGCAAGATACCGTATGACACACACCTGTTTGAAGGCGTTGGAGTACGTGATGCGGTCTTTCGACACGTTAGCCACCGCCGGCAGATCCCGCAACATTTGGAGCTCGTCCATGCTGAATGATCCTCCACCGCGCATCGTTTTACCCCCTTTGCTATGCCCCGTGATGAAGCAAGTGTATATCCGACTTCTCACAAGCAGCTTTTCAAATATTGCTGACCGTATATCACTTCAACCGGTCGGTCACACGTCAATGCGGGCGATTATGGAATATCCACAACCGCCCGCATTGACTTTTATTGTGAGTGAGTCAATTCACAACTCACTCACACCGAACGCATGCGCTCAGTACGTGCGGCGACGGCTCTTGACCGCCACGGCAACACCGGCACCGCCCACCAGCAGCGCCACGACGGTGAACAGCACGGTTCCCGCGGCACCGGTCAGCGGCAGCTGAGTGACATTCTTCACGTTCAGCACGGTAGCGGTGGCATTCGCAGTGGTGTTATCTTTCGGCTGGACCTGATGAAGGGCATCCGGTTCGAAAGTGACGAGACCTTCATCTGTGATCTCCACCTTGAAAGTGACCCTGAAGTTCGAGGCGTAGCCGGTCGGAGCCTGAGTCTCCACAACTGTGTAGGTTCCTGCCGCAAGACCCGCGACCTCCACCAAACCATCAATCCCAGTAGTGAACTTCTTGGCACCATCCAGATTGGAAACAAACGACCACGCACCGTCCTCAGCCTGCTTAAGGAACTTGCCCTCCGCATTCTTGACAACGAACTCGGCGCCGGCTAGAGGCTTGGCCTCATTCCCTTCCTTGCCAATCTTCGTGAACTTGAAACCGTAGGTCTTAAGGGTAGTCTTACCTTCACCGCTGGTGCCATGATTGGTGGTGATTGTAGCCTTATTGTCCACACTGCCGTTCAAGCCATTCAGCGCATCCTTGGTAACGGTGCCCTGATACATCACGACGATCGTCTTACCAGCCAGCGTTTTGGCATTGTCAAAACGGATGGTAGTGGTGGTGCCGGATTGAGATTGAGCACTGCCTTCCTGCGTTATCTTGTACAGACTGCGATCCACAGGAGTATTATCTCGGAACTGGACCGTGAAGTCACCCGTTGCCGCAATCTGCAAACCTTTGGACGCGATATCGGTAATAGTAAAGGGGTACACATCCCAGCCAGCCGCAGAATGAGGAACGTCCGCGGCCACAGTGAAGTCCACGGTGTCGCCCACCTTTACGCTCTTACCGTTCACATCCACGTCATTCATCCGGGCGAACTTGAGCGGCTCGTCGGTCGGATTCGCGTTCTTCGCGTTGAACTGGCCTTCAGTCGTGATGTTGCCCTGACCGGTCGTCGTATCGGCCGCAATCCTCAGATTGGACAGTCCATTGACGGTGGTGGCCACCACAGCCGGAGTTCCCGACGTCACAGTCGTTTCGCCAGCCTTGGTGAACGTATCCTTCACCAGATACCAGCCTTCTCCGTTCACATTGACCGCCTGGCTCGTATTTGCCTGCTCCGTAGTTACGGTCAGGCCAGTACCATCAGGTCCTGCCGGCGGAGTAATTCCAGCCAAGGTCTTGGCAAAGACACGGAGCTGATCCGCAGTGAACGTCGCCACATAGGCGGCTGGATTATCCTTGTACTCTGTCGGGATGCCGTTGTGGCTTCCATCAGCCACATCAGCAGCGGTGGTCACAGCTCCCTTCCATGCGTCAACCGTTTTCACTTCGACCGAGCCATCGCCAGGATTCTCAAACATGGCAAACTTGTATGGCGTGTACGTATGGCCTTCCTGTGCGTGGTTAACTTGCAGCAATGGAGCATCATCAGCCTGTGCGGCGGCGACGCCGATGGCCATGCCGCTCAGCAACGTTGCCGCGGCGGCCAGCCCTGCGAAAAGCTTCCTCATCTTCATGAGAATCTCCTCTTCCTTGATTGTTGGTTACTGTTTTCTGCAATCGCGGGAGGCGGGAACCCAACGCGCCCCCGCGATCCGCAAATCCTGTGTTATTCAGCTGAGCCGCTTCTTACGTCTCCACTGGTCGGCCGCAGCGACGGCGAGCAATGCCAGCACGCCAACTCCGCCGGCCGCAATCTGCCACCATCGTTCCGCACCCATGCGGCCCGTCAATGGCAGTGACGATGCCGAAATGTATTGGTTGGTGAACAGCATTGGCTGGGTCTCGTCCCAATTCGAACCAGCGGCACCATAATCGGTTTTCAGCTGGGTCACGGATTCGACAACGGCCTTCCATTCACCGGACGTTCCGTCTTTCATCACGGACACGACCACCCGGTATTCCGCCTGCGAGTAATACATTGCGGAAGCATTACCAGCGTTCTCCGTCACAAGATATGTGTACTCGGCTTCACCTGCGTCATACGTGATGTCGCCGAAGTAAGCAACGTGATCGTCAGACGAATCGCGTTTCACCGTCACCGTGCACGCCGACTGGTTCTTGCAGGAAGCTGGCATCGGCGCGTCTGGATTGGAATCGTCTGCCTTCAGCTTGAAAGTGAACTCGTCGGAATCCTTCCAATCGCGGCCGACCAGCTCCTTCTTCACGCCAATTGCGTTCTTCAACGTGGCCGTCTTCAACGTGTTGGTGATGACTACTGTGGCGTTCTGCGATGCCATGGATTCCGGCACCGTCACCACATTGCCGTCAGCGAGAGCACCATTGCCGACTTTGTGCTGGTAGGAGGCCTTCCACTGATGGTTCTCCGGTTCGGTTTCCGTCACCGTGTACGTTTTCGCGGCACCGGCCGGAATGATCACATCCGTGGACCAGTTTCCATTCGCATCCGACTTCAACGTGACTGTCTTGTAGCTATTGCCACCTTGCTTGATATCCACCGTGATGCTTTCCGGCCTGTCACCGTCTCCACTCCACTGCTTTTCGATATGCAGCGTCGAGGAAACCACCTGGATCACCGGATGCGGATACGGATTGCCGCCGCATGCATGATCCACGCCATCGGCCGAGTACGCCAGGCACGCGGAATCGTTCGCATGGAAACCCGGCTGGTTCGAGGACGTGGCGTTTCCCGGCAGATCGGTGTTCGCGTCACCCTTTACGCCGTCATATCCATCCTTACCGGCGTTCAGGTTGGCGGCATACTCGTCATACGCTTTCTGCGTGGGTTTCACGTTGTATTCCAGCGTGTATGTCACGTTGTTGACCAGAGGCTTCAGGAATGCGACCGTGAATTTCTTCGTGCTCGCGTCATACGTCAAGGTGTAATCGACATCCTTGGTCAAAGCGACGGCCTGTCCGGACGAGTCCTTGGCTACGACCTTATAGTCGCTGCCAGCAAGTTCGGCATATTCCGACAGCGTATCCTCCATCACCACATTGATGTATGCGGATGTGGTGGTCTCGCTCTTCTGAATCTCGTCGAAGATGGCGTTCAGTTCCGACGCGTTCTTGGCGGCCTTGTAATACCCGGCGTCTTTATCTCCGCCGCCACGATTGTTGTACGCTATCGCCTTCGGGAAATTGCTGGACACCGCATGCATGAACTGATTCTCTTTGCTGGAGAGCGAGGACGGGTCGGCACTGGCGAAGATGCCGATGGAATACACCATATCACCTTGATCCTTCAAAGTTTTCGCTGCGGTGACCGCGCCGTTTGCCACCGAAGCATCGAAATCGGACACCGACGAAGGCGTACCATCCGCAAAGAAAATGACGACCTTCTTCGCATCGGTCCGAGCATTTTCCATTACCTTGACCGCGCGTTTGAATCCATTGTCGGCCCGGGTGGAACCAGCAGCTTTAAGCTCGTTGACCTTGGTTTTCAGGCCACTCATATCCGCAGTCAGCTTGCTTACGATCTGGGAATAGTTGTACTGGTATCCACCACTCCGGTACATGTCATTCCCGACGTTATTTGATTCCTTACCAGAGAACTTCACCAACCCGACACGGACCGGTTCGGAACCGGATTGCGCACCCTTATTGGCATTCGCCGCGACATCAAGGAAGTTGTCCACAGCTGTCTGCAACGCTTTCAACCGCTTGGTCCTATCCGTTGAGCCCATCGGGTCATCCATCGAACCGGACACGTCCAACACCAGCGTGAAGTCGATCGGCTGGGTGGTGGTGACCGTGGTGGTGCTGGAAGCGCCCTTCACATCCACGTTCACGGTGTAACTGCCATTATCGTTCTTCTTGATGCGCTTATGCTTCTCCGGAGCGCCCAACTGGGAACCGGTCTCGTTCTGCGCAACCGACTGCGCCCGATTTGCTCGCGCAATCGGTTGAGCGGACAACGTAACTGGCTGCTCATCAGGTTGTTCAGATTGTTGTTCAACCTCCTGCTCAACCCACTGCTCAGTCTCTTCTTTCGTTTCTTGTTCCGTTTCTTGTTCGACTTGCTGGTAAGCCTCTTGATCTGACGGCTGCTCTTGCTCTGACGGCTGCTCTTCTCCCACCATCAAATTTTGTTCCACCGGCTGTGAATCCTCTTGCCCAGATTCTTGCAATACCGGCTGCTCGATTTGTTGTTCCAAGGCTCCCGTGGCATCTTCCGCCGCCGCTGACGAAGCAGTGACACACCCCACGCCGGCGAGCATTGCGACCGTCGCGACGGCCGCAATGACACGACGCGTGAACAGACCTGTGCCCCTTGCCCTGTTTCGCTCAAAGACGTGTCTCATACGCCTACCCCCTTGTACCGTTAAGCAATCGGGAAATACCTTCCTCCTTCGACCGGTATATTTGATGCGTCTTCGCTTCACATACCGTCCGACAATCGCTTCGTTGCCTAAACCTTAAGGAGAAAAACAGAGGGATACATACCCTCCCAACGAGGTAATCAAGGGGATATACTTTCCTTGAAATCGCACATATCATCGCGATTCTAGAGTATTCTTACCCCCGTAAATCGCGATGCAAAAACTATAAGCAAACGTTGTCATGCCTCTTTCAGAATTTTCCCCGACAAAAAAGCATCTGTCAAGTGCAACATTAACGCCATCAACCCCTAGTTGCGCTTTGGCCACCAAGCGGCATGCCTACGGACATGCCACGGACAGCGGAGCAGCCAAACCAACAACAAACCGACCAGCAACGTGGCAGCTGACACCACGCCCGCAATCACACGCACATCTTTTGCCGCATCATCCTCCGCGGGAATCTCTTCGGGAATGGCGGAACGTAATGCCGAAACCAACAGACGATGCGTATTCACGCCATACGGGGTGCATGTCATCAACGTCACACGGTCCTCGCCGGGCACGATCTTCAACTTCGACGTGTCATCCGGGTTGATTTCGGTGATGCGATCCACCATATAGCCAAGCGTATGGCCCATCACATCGATATAGAAGTAATCACCAACCCGCATCTCATCCAAACGCGTAAACATTGAGGCTTCAACCAAACCCCGATGTCCGGTAATCACCGCATGCGTATCCTTGCCACCCACCGGCAGACTACTGCCATACAAATGCCCCGCACCGGACGCAAGCGTTTGCTCCGACGTGCCATGGTAGATCGGCAAATCCACAGAAATCTTTGGAATGCGGATGGAACCCATCACGCCATCGCCAGTATCCAGCAAACGCTGGTATTCCGCGTCTTTGGAGCTAGCGGAATCCTTGTTACCATCGCCAGTGGCGCCTGCGCCCGTCGAGCTGGAACCGGAACCGTCGCCGGAGTCGGACTGATTGTTGTTGTACAACTCGGCGAGCGGATCCTCAGCCTCGCCAATCACCGGCTGCCCCGATTCGGCGAGACGCTTGTTGTACGCCCCAGCTGCGGCGAATGCCTCGTCGGCCTGCGGATACGGCCAGCCCGCGACGCTCTGCTCGGAACGGGCGGACGTGCTCGCCAGCTTTTGCGCGGACTGGTATTGCAGCACTTTCGGGAAAAGACCAATGCCGATTGCGGAGAAAATCAGCACCGCCGCAAGCACACGCAGGGCAATGGATCTACCCACGTCGGCGCGACGCTCGCGAATCTCTTCGGACACATCGGCCGCCTCGGCGAACGTCGGCGGAACGTAGGTGCGTGTATCTTGCGACCCGCTGCTTCTCGACCCGCCGCACGTGCCCCCTCGCAAAATGCCTGCCATCAGTCTAAGCCCCCTTGAACCACCTAGTACAGGGACATTATATGGCGTTCCGGACGGACTTTGCACCCTACCTAGTGCGCTTAAGCATGAGCGATTTTCTAAAACTATACTTCTATGACACTGGCTTGGCGGCCAATCTGCTGGACATCGGAAGGGTGACAGGCCACTGTACGCAATCGAGGTCAAATCGTCCGCCACGTACCGGCCGAGCGCTTTCGAGAACCTGGAGGATCTCGCGCCGATCATGGGAGTGGACACAGACCATCGGTTCGTCGTCTATGGCGGCAGCGAATCCTTCCCCACACGGCACGGCAAAGTGCTGGACTTCGACAGTCTCGAGGCTTTGATCTCCTGATCGGACCGATCCCCGGGCCCGTCTGGCTTATAGATGGCGGGTGTTGGACGGGAATAGACAGTTCGGGGGCATGTTTTGTACCCCTGAACTGGCAAATAAGGCGCACCATCCGCCATCTATAAGCTAGATAGCATAAGTCAGGCCTCAGCGGAGGCAGGATTGGGCCCGACTTCCTTGTCCAGCTTGTTGCGCAACCTCACCACATCGCGCTCGAGCTCGTCGATACGACGAGCCTGCTGCCTGATAATAATGCCGGCCGTATCACCGTCGAACAGTCCGAGAGACAACGGATGAACGTCATTCGACGCAGCCGTTGCGGCAGGCTTCGGCTCAGTGGCCGTATTGGCGATGTCTTCAAGACTCCGCCTCGTCGCCAACGCACGCTTATACCGCGCCGCAAGCTGCGCTATGATCTCACCATCGGTCATGGTGTCGCTGCCGCTCACCGACTTGATGGCCGCATCCTTCCACCGCGCCACACTGCGCTCGATACGCTTGTAACCAACCAATTCCGGCGGCAGACCCGCTTCGCGGAAGATCTTGGTGGGCGACTCCCCCGCAAGATATCGGATGGTGCACACTTGCCTGAATGTGTCGGAATAGGTGATACGATCACGAGTCACATTGGAAACAGCCGGCAATCCACGCAACAGCTGAATCTCCTCGTCACTGAATGCTCCCCCACTGCGCATCGCAATACCTCCCATTGATGCTTCGTTGCTTTCTTTTGCGGATGTGCCTGCGATTCTATGGCCCTCCTTCCGTGCAATACCCCCACTTCACTCCCCTGACTAACAGCCCCCATAACGGTTCACGTTTCCAGATTCCGTTTGTTGCAACACATCCCACTGAAACGCCTTATACCCTCGAAAAACGCAATGCCCACCCACATCGGGTGGCACGTCCAAAGCAACGGTAATATGGCGCAATCCAAGCAATCCCATATGAAATACAGAGCAATACAAAAGGCCGACCCATAATGGGTCGACCTTAAATCACTCCGAATTGGTGTTCTTAACGAACACCGTCAGAGATGGGCGATCAGGCCTCGGCGTTCTGACGAGACTTGATGGCGATGGTCACGCCAGCGCCAGCCACGAGCAGAGCCACAACGGTGAACAGCATGGTTCCCGCAGCGCCGGTGAGCGGCAGCTGGGTGATGGACTTGATGTTCTTCACGGTCTTGGCGGTGGTGTTGACCAGGCCCCACGGATCGGAAGTGGTGGTCTTAGCCAGAACAGCTGAACCGTTCTCCTCGTTGAAAGACACAGTGAAGCTCGGCATGATGTCGAGATAGGCATCGCTGGCGCGCACAGTTTCCGTGACGGTGTAGATCTTGGTCTTATCAAGACCGGTGAAAGACAGCTTGCCATCAGCACCAGTCTTGACATCAGCAGTTGCGCCCGAAGTGGCAGCAGAAGCAGCCTTCTTGTAGGAACCGTCCCCCTGCTTCACAAAGTACAGCGTGGTGTCACCGTCCTTCACCTGGAAGGTAACGTCCTTAATGCCTTTGCCATCAGGATCCACCTTGGTGAAATTGAAACCAGTGAACTTGGTAGGGACTTCAACGTTAGTGCCGTAGTTGTCAAGCTTGTTGACAACGCCATCCTCGGCATCGGCATCATCATTAATCACCGCATGGAAGGTGACCTTGATGGTCTTGCCTGCATACTTGGACGGATTATTCACCGTGACATCGAAAGATGCGTCGTCGCCACCGATCACATCAGCAGTCGGAACAGTGAAGTCAGATGCAGCAGTTTCAGCAGAAATCTGCGCACCATCCACATAGAACTTGAAAGTACCAGCCTTGATGGTCAGACCCTTGCCCGGCTTATCGGTGAACTTGAACTCGGTCGGAGCCGGGTTCGCGATAGTACCGGTAAGGGTGTAGGTCAGGGTGTCGCCGATGGCAGCAAAAAGCTTATTGACTTCCTTAGTCTTTCCGGGGTTGTTGGTGTTCTTCATGTTCACGGTGGCAGCGGCAGTCGGATCGGTTAGAACCTTCTTCTCAGCGTTAACGGTGCCGGAAGCGACAATCATCGGGATTGCCTTGGTCACAGAACCAGTGGCAGCCGCGGAATCAATGAACACATAGATACCTGCAGGCAGGGTCGCGGTAGCAGTGTATTTAGCATCCGCACTACCATTCGTAGCAGGAACTGGCTTGCCCAGAGTGAACGACGTCACAGCAGTTAGTTTGCCTTCACTCTCCAGAGCATTAGCAAACTTACGGGTCTTCTCAGGAGAAGCCCACGGACGAGCAGCAGAAACATCCAGAGTGCCGGCATTCAGGGCTGCGGCCAGATGGTCCACCTCAGAATCCGTAGTATCCACACCGGCAGCCTTCAACGCGGAGTCAACGGCAGTCTTATTGTTAGAATTCGTCACCACACCGTAAGCAACGTTCTCGCCGGAACCATACTGAACATAATCGCCAATCTTGTATGCTTTCAGGTTGGCGTTGGTCAGCTGTTCAGCGGTTTCAGCGGTGAACGTGAACGTTGCTACGCCCGTTACCGGAGTACCAGCAGCGTCATCGGCCTGTGCGCTGGTTGCGCCCAGGGCCATGCCACCCAGCAGCGTCGCCGCGGCGGCGATGCCGGCGAAAAGTTTCCTCATCTTCATGAGAATCCTCTCTTCCTTATTGTTTGATTACTTGTTTTTGCAATCGCGGGAGGCGGGAACCCAACTTGCTCCCGCGATCCGCAAATTTTGATTTGCCGGCCGGAATGCCCTCAAGTTGGTAGGCATTCCGGCCTCACACAGCAACTCAGACGAGTCGCTTCTTGTTATTCCAAATTTCGGCAGCGCCGATAAGCAGCACCGCGAGTCCGCCGATCACGCCACCGACCAGTAGCCACTGGCGTCCCGTCGCACCACCCGTCAACGGCAGCGCCGACACCGCGACATATCGGTTGGTGAAGGTGACAGGTTCAGTAGCAGCACTTTGCGATTCGGGAACCGCTGCACCGTTGTCATCCAGCACCTTGGTCACGGACTTCACGGAAGCCTTCCATTCTCCGTTGGAGTCCTTCGCGACAGTCACGACAACCTCATACTTCGCCTGCGAATAATGCAATGAAGCGACAGAGCCCTTGACCTCCGTCACGTAATACGTGTAAGAGGCATCGCCAGCGTTGTAAGTGATGTTGCCGAAGGACGCGGTATGGCTGCCCGAATCGGAGTTCACCTTCACCGTGCAAGGTTGATCGGCTTCGCACTTATCCGGCAACGGCGCATTGCCCTTCGCCGCCAGAGTGAAATCGAACGTGTCGGAGGTCTTCCACTCGCGTCCGGCCAGGTCCTTCTTCACCGAAATCGCGTTCTCCAGGGCAACCGTCTTCAACGTGTTAGTGATGGTCGCGTTCAACGTGCCCGCATCGGCATTGGAAGACCACACCATCTGCTTGGTCAAGTCGACATTGTTTCCCGTATAGGAGACGTCATATCGGTCATCACCAGAGATTTCCGCCACGGAATACGTGTATCCAGGAACCAGGTTGTCGACAGTCGTCTGCCAACCATTGCCCTTATTCAGCGTGATTACGCCACCGACGTCCTCCAGCTGAGCATTGGAATCGCCGCTCTTCTTACGCTGCAACTGCACCGTAACGGAACCGTCATCATGCTTGCTCGCACCATCCGACCATTGCTTGACGATCTTGATCTTGCCGAGCTTCACCTGCACCACAGGATGCGGATACTCGACTTCAGTCGGTGCGCATGACGTAGTTCCATTAACCTCGGTAAGCACGCAATAGTTCAATCGCGCGTCCACATTGGAATAGAATCCCGGCTGGCCCGCAGATGCGGTGCCAGTATTCGGCTCTCCCACATTCGGGTATTGCTGGTTGCCGGCATAAGTGGCATAGGCGGCATCGCTTGGCTTGACCTTGAAGGATACGTCGATGCTGTCGGCTTTCTCTGCGACGATGCCGTCATTGCCGTTAAACGTCACCGTCACCGTGCGATTGCCAAATTGATCGACACCGTACGTGGCCGTATATCCGCCCGTCAGCATCTTATTGCCGTTTTTCACCGTCACATACCGCGTAATGTTGGTACCGGCAGCCATGCCAGCGAAATCGACCGGGTCGACCCACTTGGACAAGGTGTCGGTGATGGAGAAGACCTTGATCTTCGCGGAGGAGGTGATGCTGGAATAGATCTGGTTGAATGCTTTTGTCAGATTCTCAGCATTCGTGCCATCGAATTCCTTACCGTTCACCGCACTGGCTTCACGGGCGAAATCGGACATTCTATTGGCGTCAGTCGAAGCCTTCACCACATAAAGCGAAACATTACTCTCCCGCCTGTTGGCCTCGGCCAGAGCGGCAGCATAGTTGTAACCGTAGTAATTATCACTACCCTCGGTACCTGCACCATGCACACCCTGAGGTGTAGTACGCCAATCATCATCAGGATTGCACCCTTTTTGCTGCACCCAATCGGATAATTGGATATACGGAACGTCGGATTGCCGTCAGACAAGAAAATGATGTGCTTCTTCACACCCGTGCGTCCTTGCAGATCATTCGCCTGCTTAAGCGCAGCCTCCCAGTTGGTTCCACCATCAGGTCTGCTGGACACAGCTATTTTAATCTTGCTGACAGATGTGGTGAAGTCTTGCTTAGTCGAGGCCGTGTCGCTGAATGTCACAACCGCCATTTGGACTTGTTGAGATTCCGGTAATTTGGAATTCGCCTCGGTCAGTAATTTCTCAGCAAGCTTATTTGCCACGTTCTTCGCGTTAGTATCACGATTGTCGTTTTTATCCTGCATACTGCCGGACTTATCCATAACCAGCACAATGTCGGCCGGAGTGGCGATAGTGGTTTCGGAAGAAGCGCTATCACCCGAAGCATTCAAATGCAACTCGTACTGGTCGCCATCACCACCATCGACCTTTTCGATGGTCTTATTGTTTTGTGGCTTCACATTGGAATTGATAACAGTCACATGGCTGGTATCGCACACCTTGAAAGAATGGGTTTCCGCATAGGAACCACCATTTCCATCGTTGTGCTGCGACAACGCCTCACCATTCGCGGAAACAGTGTATTTGCCGGAATTCAGCTCACGCACCGAATAGGTTGTGTCATCAGAGAAATCATTGGATTGCACACGAGCAAATTGGCCTTTGGCCAAAGTGATCACACCGTTCGAACCGGTGTTCAAACCAGAGCTGACAACCTGATTGGTGGACGCATCGTAAACGCTGTATTTGCCTTCATATGGCGTTTGCGAGCCATTGGCGAACAGCTGGAATTGGAACTGTTGACCGGCTGGAATAGTGCCCAATGTCTGCTTTTCAATGTCAATGGCCTTGGACGGCTTCACCGGCAAATTGAAGCTGATCTTGCAGTTGGATCCGCCGTCGCCGCGTTCCAGATAGAAGAAGCTCAAATGATGGGTTTTATATGCAGCGGAATCCCAGTTCTTGCCCGCATTACTGAATGCCTGGTTAATTGTCGTCGCGCGATCCAAACCATAACTTTGATTTCGATCATACGTGATATTCCCAGTAGCAAAATCAATCGTTCCGCGTATCGCCTGATGGATACCGCCCAAGTCAAGCACCAGCACACCATCGATGAACACCCACACATCGTCGTCACCGGTGAAATCAAACACCATGTTCTGATTGTTGACTTTGCCATCTTTAGGCATATAGAAATCGGCCCCAAGGTTCATGCCGAACGAATACTTATTGGCGTCGCTGTCATTGCCAAACGGCGTGAATAACGGGTCACGATTCCCGCTCTGGGTCTGCTTGGTCAATTCGAATCGTTTGCTATTGTGGTCATATTTCGCATATTTCGACGCCGCATCGAAACTGTAATTCCCTTGACCATCCGGAGTCAGCAAACCACCGTCCGGCGTGTAATTAGTCACAGCATTATCAGACACACCGCCGAAGAGATAATCCAGCGATTCGTTGCCATCCGCCATGGTCGGATAATCGTTAGTCAGCAGAGGCTTCACAATGCCCGCGTACGCACCTCTGCCATCTTGAACATAGCGGTTATAGCCGGCTTCGTTTCCTCCGCTCATAAAATGCAACGCATGATTATTGTTGATGGAGTTGCGATCGTAATCATGCAGACCAATGCTGATACCATTCTGCTGCTCAACAGTGGCATTGACGTCATTGGCTAGTGCAGTAGAAGTGGTGGCGTAGCCCATGCCACCAAGCATGGCGACCGCGGCTACCGCGGCTACGATTCGCTTGGCAAAGTTCCCTTTTGGCTTTGCCTCAGATTCATGTACATGCCTCATGTGCATTGTCCCCTTAATACCGCGCTTCAACGCGGTTTCCGTCTCTAACACCGTCCGCGCATCACGCACCGGCACATGCTATGTCCAGTACGGATACACTTCCGGCGCTCCAATCTTGAATGTAGGAGAAAAGACGTCGGGAGATGCACACCCTAAGTGCGGGAAAGTCGAGGTATTATACCATCGTCAACCGTTGCAATCGCAACGTTTCACAATATGGGTGATACCCGAATAAAAAAGCCGGCAGGGGGCATCGGCAAACAGCGGTCGTTAGCCACGCTTCGGCCACCAAGCCGCATGCCTACGGATATGCCACGGTCGCCCGCGCAACCATGCCAGCAGCAGACCGAGCAGCAACGTGACCACCGCGGCCGTGGTCGCAATCGTTCGCGCATCCTTCGCCGCATCATGCTCCGCCGGTACCACGTCGGGAATCGGCGAGCGCACCGCAGAAACCAACAGTCGATGCGTATTAACGCCGTACGGGGTGCACGTCATCAACGTCACCCGGTCTTCGCTGGGAACGATCTTCAGCTTCGACGTATCGTTCGGCTCGATCACGGAAATACGATCCACCTTGTAGCCGAGCGTGCGGCCCATCACTTCGATGTAGAAGTAGTCGCCGACGCGCATCTCATCCAATCGGGTGAACATCATCGCGTCCACAAGCCCGCGATGCCCGGTGATTACGGCATGCGTGTTCTTGCCGCCCACCGGCAGACTACTGCCATACAAATGCCCCGCACCGGACGCGAGTGCCGACTGCGACGTGCCATGGTAGATCGGCAGTTTCACGGAGATTTTCGGAATACGGATGGTGCCCATCACCCCGCTGCCGGAATCCAGCAGGCTTTGATATTCCGTATCTTTGGCGCTGGCGCTGTCTGATTCGTTGGAACCGGATTCGCTGGACCGCGAACTGCCCTGCACCTGGGAGAACGGGTCTTTCGCTTCGCCGAGGATCGGCTGCCCCGATGTGGCAAGCCGTTCGTTGTATTCCTTGGCCGCTGCGATTGCGTCGTCCGCTTGCGGATACGGCCAGCCCGCAACCGTACGCGCGGACCGGTCCGACGTGTTCGACAGTTCGTGTGCCGACCGGTATTGCAGCATCGCCGGAAAACCGCCGATGCAAATGGAAATGACGATCAACAGCGCAGCGGAGACACGCATGGCGACGGTTTTCCTGCGGCGGCCACGCCGTCTGCGCATATCGTCGGAAACGTCGATTATCTCGTTGAAAGACGGTTCTGCGCCTTCCGTACGTTCCATGTTTTTCATACGTTTCGCACGCATCACTGGATGAACTTCCGCAGCACGCGTTCCAGCTCGTCGATACGCAACGCCTGCTTGGCTATCAGCATGTCGCATTTGTTGATGGTCAGCTGTGCCTGTGCAAGTTTCGACAGCATATCCTGCGATGCGCGCGATTCCTGCAACTTGTCCGAGCCTTGCGATTGCACGACGTTGCTTCCCGACGCGCCAACGTTTCTCGTCGCGACGTCGCTTCCCGACGTCCCTGCCGCGCCAGCGCCATAAAGATCCACCACGGACTGATCCACATCGTCTCCGCGCAGTTCGATGGCTTCCAGCTCGTCATCACAATCCTGCATGTAATGGTTCGTATGTTCGTTCCTGCGCTTGTTCCGCTCCTCCTGCTGCTTCCAGCGCGCGATGCACCGTTCCACGCGCTTGTAGCCGATCAGCTTGGGGTCGAGACCCGCCTCCCGAAAGATGGCCGACGGCGATTCGCCCGCGTTGTACCGGCACATGACCTCGACCTTAAAGCGATCGGTATACCGGATATGGGATGGGCTCACGCTTTTGACCGCTGGCAGGCTGGCCAGATACGCACGCTCCTTTGCTGTGAATTTGCCATCAATCATTTTTTTACACCCCCTAAATCGCCTAAACAGCTCGATTCAGCATCATATCGGGCTCTTTCCATTAACACCCTCGTTAAAACCCTCGAACGAAAGACCCATCCCCTTCAACGAAAAGAGGGGGCCAACCTTCAAACAAAACAGTCCCGCCATTTTCCACGGATAATAAAAGCCCATAGACCCCCCCCCATAAAATTTACAAAAACTTAACCTCACCCCCAGCGCGTCATGGGGGTCACCGCGTATCCGAGCACCGTCACGCAGACTCACTAGGCTGGAAACATGACGCAAGAGCTCGTTTCATTAACCATCATCATGGCGGTGGCGGCCGTCAGCCCGATTGTGGCGCAGCTGATTCCGGGAAGGTTCATTCCACAAACCGTACTGCTGCTCGCCGCCGGAGCCGCACTCGGCCCGTACGGACTGGGCATAATCGAAGTAAACGACGCCGTGAAACTCTTGAACGAGCTCGGCATGGCGTTCCTGTTCCTGCTCGCCGGCTACGAAATCGACCCGAAACGACTCGCCGGACATCAAGGCAAAGTCGGACTGCTTACATGGGGAATCACGCTAGGCCTCGCCTGGCTGGTTGTGACATTCCTTCCGTTCTTCACCAAGCAAGGCATCAACGGCGTAGCCACGGTAATCGCACTCACCACCACCGCGCTCGGCACGCTCATGCCGATTCTCAAGGAACGCAACCTCGAAGGCACCCCCATCGGCGACGCCATCATCTCGTACGGAACGTGGGGCGAACTTGGCCCAATCCTTGCCATGGCCATCCTGCTATCCACCCGAACCGGCTGGCAGACCATGCTCGTGCTCGGCGCATTCCTTGCCATCTGCCTATTGTGCGCAATGCTACCCACGAAAGCACTGAAAACCGGCCATCGCCTGTACCGTTTCCTTACGGAAAATGCGAACACGTCATCGCAAACGCTCATGCGACTGACCACATTCCTGCTCATCTTCCTTGTCACCATTTCCGCGCTGTTCGAACTTGACGCGGTGCTCGGCGCGTTCGCCGCAGGCTTCATCCTGCGTTACATCATCCCCGACGGCAGCAAGTCGCTGGAAATGAAGTTGGAGGGTGTCGGCTACGGCTTCCTCATTCCTGTATTTTTTGTGGTGTCAGGCGCCGCGATCAACGTGCGCGCCGTGGCAGGCCGGCCCGCGCTGCTCGTCGCGTTCATCGTAATGCTCATGCTGATTCGCGCGGTGCCCGTATATGTTGCGCTATCGCTCGACAAACGCAAGAATCCGCTGTCATCGCATCACCGCGTCACCGTAGCGCTGTATTGCACGACCGCGCTGCCGATCATCGTCGCCGTCACGTCGCTGGCGGTGAAGGTCGGCACCATGCAAAGCGACACCGCGTCAACACTGGTCGCAGCCGGCGCGATTACAGTATTCCTGATGCCGCTGCTTGGCTCGATCACATATCAGGTGGCCGACGTGCATCCGGTCACCGCGGTTCGGGAGATTGCGCACACGCCATCCGATTGGCGGACGATCGTACGCGAACATGCGCAGGTGCGTGCGCTGCTGCACCATCAGGACCGGCTCAAGCGTATGGCGGAAACGTTGGAATCGCTGGAAAAGCAGGAGGGGCTGAACGGTTTGGACAGCCGTCGCGCCGAACTTGTGGAACGTGCGCGCCTCGAAATCGACCGCCAACTCAAGGAACTCGGCCTCGACCCGCAGCTCACCACCCAACTCCCCCACAACTACCGCTACCCGAAGAACTGAGAGGGCTTCGGAGGGGCGCTACTCCACGGACTTGAGGGAGCTGATGGGGTCGATGCGGTCGAGGACGGGGTTGACGAACAGCTGCACGAGCAGCGCGAAGGCCATGGTCGCCACGGCCGCGATCACGTAGCTCAGCGGCTTGACCTCCACCTCGAAATACAACGAGGGCATGTTGAGCGCCATCGTCAGCATGCCGCCGACGAGCCGGCCGAGCGGCAGACCCAGTATCACACCCATGACGGTGAGGATCATCATCTCACGGTTCACGTAATGGTGCACTTCGCGGTCGAAGAAGCCAAGCACCTTGAGCGTGGCCATCTCGCGCACGCGTTCCGACACGTTCGTATTGGCGAGCGTGAACAGCACCACAAGCGCCAGACCGCCGGCAAGCGCCACAATCAGCGCCACCACCGCGCCCATGAGGTCGAATTTGAAGCTGTCGGCCATGTGCGCGCAGCTTACGGCCTTCATCACCGAACTGTCCTCTTCGAGCGATTCCGCATAGTCGGTTTGCGAAGTGTCGGAGCCGGAAAGCTTGGCGAGCATGGCGTTCCACGTCAGAGCCTCGGAATCCTCGGAACTCTTGGAATTCTTGGTGTTCTTCGCGTCTTTCGAGTCGAAAAGCTTGGCGTAGTAGGTTTCGCTTACATACACATCCGAGCCGATGAGGTTGCGATTCACCGCGCTCACCTTCGCCGTCGCCTGCACGCCGTCGCCGTTGGTCAGTCGCACCTTGGAACCGGCCTTGACGCCCAGCGCGCTTGCCGCCGACTGCGCGACGATCACGCCATCGTCATCGAGTTTCAGCGAACCGGTTTTGCCGACGCCGGACGTGCCCAGTATGCCGGACGAGACCGGCTGCAACGTGACCATTTCGCCCAAATCGGACAGATGCTTTTCCGGCACCGCGACCAGCTGGATGCTTTCGCTGCCGCTGCTGCCGGCCTTGCCGCTGTCACCATCGCCACTGCCCGCAACCGTCAAATCGCCCGACTCTATGCGCACGTCAAGCGATGACGTGACGCGCCCGTCTGACGCGACTTTCGTGCGCATCGCCGACGCGTCCGAATCGTCGGAAACCACCATCAGGTCGTACTGGTAGATGTCGCGGTATTGCTTGATGCCGAGGTCGGCGACGGTGTCGTTGATGGCCAGGCCGCAGACGATCAGCGCGGTGCAGCCGGCCACACCGCCGACCGTCATGATGAGGCGCGACTTGAAGCGGAAGATGTTGCGCGCGGTCACTTTGCTGAGGAAGCCGATGCGATTCCAGACCGGCCGAATCCGTTCCAGCAGAATGCGCGAGCCGGCGCGCGGCGCTTTCGGACGCATCAGCGCGGCGGGCGTCTGCCTCATTTCCTGCACGCACGCGTAGATGGTGGCGGCGAGCACGCCGACCACGAACAGCGCGATGCCGAGCGAGCCGTACAGCCAGTCGTATTCCAGCCGCAGACCGGGCATCACATACATGCCTTGCAATACGACCAGCAGGAACGCAGGAATGCCAAGGAAGCCGGCGATCAGGCCGAGGCCGCCGCCGATGAGGCAGGCGAGCAACGCGAACAGCAGGTAGCGCGACGCGACCGCCAGCCGCCCGTAGCCGAGCCCCACGTACGTGCCGATGAGCGAGCGGTCCTCTTCGACCATGCGCGCCATGGCGGTCAGGCTCATCATCACGGCCACCAGCAGGAACACAATCGGGAACGCGTTGCCGAGCGACTGGATGGAGTCGAGGTCGGATTTGAGCGCGCTGAACCCGCCGAGCGACTGCCGGTCCTGCACATACCAGCGCACTTGCGGAATGCTGGTTTTCAGCTCGTTTTCCTTGGTTTTCAGCGTTTGTTCGGTACTTGCCTTCTGCTCGTTCAATTGCGATTGCGCCTGGTCGAGCTGCTGCTTGGCTTGCGTCAGTTCGGGACTAGCGGCGATGATGGTTTCACGCATTGTTTCACGCGTGGTTTCGTCAAGTTGGGGGGTAGTTGCACCTGCGGCCGCCGCCGCACCTGCGTTCGCGCCGTTTGCCGCAGCTCCCGCAGCTGCCGCGCCCGCCTGCATGCTGACAATCTGGTCGACCTGCTGGTTGAATTGCTGCCGATTCGCGTCGATTTGCGACTGCGCGTCCGCGAACTTCTTGTCGGCTTCCGCACGCGCGTCGGCGATCTTCTTGTTGCCCGCGTCGAGCAGTTCCTGCCGACGGGCCTTCTGGCGGTCGGTTTTCACGGTGCCGTCGATGCGGTCGGTCACCTGCTTGACGGTGTTTTCGTACGATTCGTCGAACGTGCTTTCGGCGGCCGCACCCTTGACGAGCAGCGTGGCGGACGTGTAGAGGGTGCCGGTCACGCCATCGGACGGCGCGAAGAACGTGTAGTCGGTGGTGGCGGTGGAACGGAACGAGGTCATGGCGGAGTAGCCGTCCGGGTTGCTCAGGTTCTGCGGATCGAGCACCACGCCCACGATGGTGAGCTTGGTCGGGAAGCTCGGCGCCTCGTCCGTGCCGTTCGTTTCATTCGTGCCGTCCGCACCGTTCGTATCGGAAGTATCGGAAGTATCGGAGGAAGCCGATTCGGGGGCTACGGTGAGGCGGCTGCCGATACGCTTGCCCGAATCGCGAATAAATTTCCTGGTTACCGCGATTTCGCCGGCTTTCTTCGGCATGCGCCCTTCCTGCAAGTATGGCTGGTCAATGCCGTTCGTGCCGATTTCCTGCATGGTCGCCGACTTGCGGCCGTCCAAATCGAACGTCACTTCCTGCGACCGTTCCGCCTGCACTTTCGCAACACCGTTCACCTTGCGCAACGCGGCGATATCGCCGTTCGACAGGCCCGCGGTGGACAGCACCTGGACGTCGTGCAGGCCCTGCGCGTCGAAAAAGCGGTCGGTGCTGCGGAACGCGTCACGGCAGCCCGCGTAAATGCCGGTGAGCACGGCCACACCGAGCAACGTGATCATGGCGATGGAAATGAATCTTTTCCACGAATGCGCCCACATTCGCAGCATGTCCTTGACGAATGCCATGTCGACCTCCGTTCGTAGCCCCTCATTCCATTGAACACCATGAAGCTTGGAAAGACGCGCCAAACCGCACATCCGCAACACGTGTCCAAATCGCGCGTTCGAATCGCACAGCAATCGCGCGAATCGAACTTCTAAACCAAACAACCCGTTAAGCAAACCAGACATTCCGGAACGAACAAACCAACACTTTGCCCGCCGCTTCCCGCTACAATCGGAAACGTTCCCTCACAAAGGGCGAATCGCAAAAAAGCAAGCAAAACAAGCACATGCAAGCGTGCAACAGCACGCAACGCAAGCAGCGAGCGCAACGCGCAATCGCAAGGAAACAGAGAAGAGGAAATCTCCATGAGCGACGTCACCGCCGCAAAGAAGCCGCGTGGAACCGACGACGTGCCGGTTCCGCCGACGCTCCGTAAATCGTTGAAAAACCGCCATATCCAGCTCATCGCGCTGGGTGGCGCCATCGGCACCGGCCTGTTCTACGGCTCCAGCGAATCCATTCAGCTGGCCGGCCCGTCCATTCTGCTCGCCTACCTCGTCGGCGGTCTCGCGATCTTCATGATCGTGCGCGCTCTGAGCGAGATGGCGGTCGAGGATCCGAAGGCTGGCGCGTTCAGCTACTACGCGACGCGCTACTGGTCACGGCGAGCGGGCTTCATTTCCGGCTGGAACTACTGGTTCAACTACGTGCTGGTGGCCATGGTGGAGCTTGCCGTGGTCGGCTCGTTCGTGAACTACTGGTTCCCGAACATTCCGAAGTGGGTGTCGGCGGCGGTGTTCCTCGTGGCCATCGCGGCGCTGAATCTCATGGGCGTGAACAAGTTCGGCGAATTCGAATTCTGGTTCGCCATCATCAAGATCGTGGCCGTGCTGGCCATGATTCTCGGCGGCCTGTATGTCGTGATCGCCAACGTGCCGACCGCGTCGGGCATTCGCGCGAGCTTCGCCAACTGGTTCACCGTGGACGGCGGATTCCTGCCGCACGGCCTGATGACCCGCAACGCCGACGGCACGTGGACGGGCCTCTTGATGGCGCTCGTCGTGGTGATGTTCAGCTTCGGCGGCACCGAACTCATCGGCATCACCGCCGGCGAAACCGAGAATCCGCGCACCACCATTCCGAAGGCCACGAACGGCATCATCTGGCGTATTCTCGTCTTCTACATCTGCGCGCTCGGCGTGATCATGGCGGTGATTCCGTGGAGCAAGATCGACGGCGATTCCAGCCCGTTCGTGCAGATCTTCGATTCCGTCGGCGTGCACGCGGCCGCCGGCATCCTCAATTTCGTGTGCCTGACCGCTGTGATGAGCGTCTACAATTCCGGCCTGTACGCCAACTCCCGCATGCTGTATTCGCTGGCAAAGCAGGGCAACGCGCCGGCTTACCTGGGTAAGCTCAGCAAGAAAGGCGTGCCGGTTGGGGGTGTTATCACTTCCGCGATAATTATTGCGATTGCCGTTGTCGTCGTGTTCGTATGGCCGGAATTCGCGTTCAATTACCTGATGTCGATCGCCACGATCGCGGCTGCGATCAACTGGATCATGATCATGATTACGGAGATCAAGTTCCGTCGCATGGTTGCGGCTGGCGATGGCCCGGCCGAACTTAAGGGGCTGAAGGGCAAGGAAGCGCTCGACAAGATCGCGTTCAAGCTGCCGTTCGCCAATGTGACGCCGTACGTGGTGATCGCGTTCATGCTGCTGGTCGTGGTGCTCATGTGCTTCTCCGCAAGCTACCGCATCGCCGTGATCGCCGGCGTCATCTGGCTGGCGGTGCTGTTCGCCGCCGCCCAGCTTGCGCTTGGCAAGTCCGGCAGCGAGCGTGGCGAGGACGCGGCGGTGATTGTCGACGCGGCTGCCGCAACCGCTGAGTAATCGCACAAAACACAAAACGGCCTCCTCTTCCGGCTTTTGTTACCCGAATCGGCTGGTTACGGTAACAAAAGCCGGATGGGAATGCCGTTTTTGCGATTAGACGGGGCGATTAGACCGGCGCGACCAGACCGACGGCCTCAGTCAGCGGTGCCGTCGGGGGTGACGGGCTCGGCGGACTCGACGGGGGAGGTATGGTCGGTCAGGTCCAGACGGAACGGCTGCGCGGGCAGGCCGTCGTCGTTGAACAGCGGAGCCGGACCCCAACTGCGCCAGGCGTATCGCATCGCCACCGGCTCCGGCACGTCCGGAGTCGCCAGCGTAATCGTGCCGATGCTGCGGCTGTTAATCGGAATGCCGAATTCCGTAGCGTTGTAATCGACCACGTTCACTCTGGAATTGACGAGATCATCGATGTCGCAATCCACGAAAATCGCGGCGGTCGCCGGGTGGAACATACCGTCGGAACCGGCCAGTTCGAAGCCGGAACGTTCCGGCACGCGCACCAAAGTCGGCAGCTGGCCATCGAAATCATCGTCGCCGCCGCCGGTCGTGGTGCCTTCGAAATGCAGGCCGTGCGCATAGCGGAAGAACAGGCGTACGCGGCCGTTCGGGTCGCATCGGAAGCCCAACACCGTCGGGCCGTGCACCGGAACGCGATCCATGCCGTAGATTTGCCGCAGCGCGCAATTGGCAAGACGTTCGCCGGGCGTGCGCTTGTCCAGCGGGTGGATGTTGTCGTATTCGCCGCAGTCGATCGTGCAGATGGCGTACACGTTGTCTATGGACTGCGCGGCGTCCCATTGCGCCTCACGCAGCACCGGCCAGCGCATCGGATCGTCGCCGTCCGCAGCCGTCTTGCCGTCGATCCATTGCGGCAACTGCACGATGAGGAACGGTAGATTCTCGCTCCACAGCGCACGCCATTCGCCGATCATCATGCCGAGCAGCTCGCGGTAGAAACCGCAGTATTGCTCGTCTTCCTCGCCCTGATACCACAGAAAACCGGCCAGCGAATACGGCATGATACGTTCCAGCATGGCGTGGAAGGGGCCACACGGACGCCATTGCGATGTAGGGGTGAGCGGCGGCGGCCACGGGCAGGTGCCGCACTGTTCGCTCAACTCACTGCTCGTTGCGTTCGGATTGGTCTGACGCACCGTTTCCACAGCCGCGTTCCATGCGTCCATCTGCGACTGCCATTCGCTGGTTTCCAGTTCGAACTGCTGTTGCGTCTTGCCGGCGATCGCCCGCTGGTAACGCGTCAGATAGTCGCGGCCGGCATCGCTGGAATTGAGTGCGTCCTCGCTCATCCAGCAGCTGATCGACGTGCCGCCGATATAGCAGTCGACAATGCCGACCGGCAGATCGGGGTCGAGTTCGGAGCGCAGCTTGCGTGCGAAATAGTAGGCGACGGCGCTCATCACGCCACTGTTTTCCGGCGACGATTCCTGCCAGCTCGACGTATTTTCCGCATTGCGATTGATTACACCGGTTTTGGGCACATTGTAGAAACGCAGCAGCGGATCGGCGCAATCCTCAAGTGCTTCGTCGGCATGCTCGCTGTTACGCAACTCAAGTTCCATATTGCTTTGGCCGCCGGCGAGCCACACTTCGCCGATAAGCACGTCGTCGAATTCGATGGCATCATTGCCCGCGACGATACGAAGCGTGTACGGACCGCCTTCCGGTTGCGCGGGCAGCATCACGCGCCACTGCGAAAAGCCGTTGACCACGTTCTGCGAAGAATAAGCATGTTCCTGCGCGATCAGGGAGCCGTCAAAGTCGTGTATTTCCGCCACAACCTCCATACCGGCGCAATCGGCAGCCAATGCGCCGAACACCGCAATGGGCTTGTTGCGTTGCAATACCATGTGCGAGCCGAAAATCGCGGCGACATGCAGCACGCCCGAGACATTACGCTCCTCCACCTGCTCCATCTGCGCCGTCATTTCGGAACCAGGCGCAATCCCCGTCGCAGTGACCATTGCTTCAGCTTCCTCATCAAACAATCCTACGTGCCTATCCTAAGCCACTTTCCTACCAAAATGCATGAAGCGTCACCTAAATAAGCACATGCTTGCCCACACAAACGTCATTTTCAGCGATTGAAACGTCGCTTCGGTAGGGGCTTAATCGCAATTCCCAACGGAAACAACATTCCAACGGCCCGAAACGTCGCTTCCGTAGGGGTTTCGCAGGAAAGGTATCACGATTGCGCCGCGACGAATTTTTTACGATTTCGCGGCTCACTTTGTGGACTGGATACGTACCAAAACGGCCGCTCCGGTAGGATGGACCCCAGTTTGCAGGACAAAATCCATGCACGAAACCACGAATTTCATCTGCGAATGGTAGAAACCCGAACGCTTTCCAAGCGTTCACCCCACTACACAAAAGGAGTGCCAAGTACAATGGCTGCACAAATCTGGTATGAGAACGACGGCGATCTCTCGGTCCTCGAAGGCAAGAAGGTTGCCATCATCGGTTACGGTTCCCAGGGCCATGCCCATGCGCTGAACCTGCGCGATTCCGGCGTCGACGTCGTCGTCGGCCTGCGCCCGACCTCCAAGTCCGTCGAGCACGCCAAGGAGCAGGGTCTGGAAGTCAAGTCCGTTCCGGAAGCCGCCGCCGAGGCCGACATCATCATGATTCTGGCTCCCGATCAGTACCAGCGCACCATCTGGGCCAACGACATCGAACCGAACATCAAGCCGGGCGCCGCCGTCGCCTTCGCTCATGGCTTCAACATCCACTACGGCTACATCAAGCCGACCGAGGACCACCCGGTCTTCATGGTCGCCCCGAAGGGCCCGGGCCACATCGTGCGTCGTGAGTACGCCGCTGGCCGTGGCGTCCCGGTCGTCGTGGCCGTCGAGCAGGATCCGGATGGCAAGACCTGGCCGCTGTGCCTGGCTTACGCCAAGGCTCTGGGCGCTCTGCGTGCAGGCGCCATCAAGACCACCTTCACCGAGGAGACCGAGACCGATCTGTTCGGCGAGCAGAATGTGCTCATGGGCGGCGTGAACAAGCTCGTCGAGATGGGCTTCGAGGTCCTCACCGACGCTGGCTACCAGCCGGAGATCGCCTACTTCGAGGTGTGCCACGAGCTGAAGATGCTCGTCGACCTCATGAACGAAGGCGGCCTGAACAAGGCCCGTTGGTCCTGCTCCGACACCGCCCAGTACGGCGATTACACCAACACCGTCATCAACGAGGACTGCCGCAAGCGCATGCAGTACCACCTGGGCCGCATCCAGGACGGCTCCTTCGCCAAGGAGTTCATCGACGATCAGGATGCCGGCGCTCCGAAGTTCAAGGCTCTGCAGGAAGAGTACGGCAATGTGCGCATCGAGTCCGTTGGCCCGAAGCTGCGCGCCATGTTCTCTTGGAACAACGGCAAGGATGACGACGCTGACATGGCCACTTTCACCGGCAAGATCGCCCGTGGCTGAGTAACGTCTCGCATTCATTGCGATTAATCGCATTAACTGCGATTGAAGGCCGCCGCCCAAGTTGGGTGGCGGCCTTTCGTTATGCCGGAACGTACGCAACCGTCGCACGCACGACAATATGCAAAAAGCGCCGTCCGCACGAAGCGGGCGACGCTTTCTAATTCGCTAAATAGCTTATGCAGCTAGCGAAGCAATCTCACTGAACCTGAGTACGAGCGATCTTGCCGTTGAAGGACTCAGCCATATCGGCATCGGCGTCCACCTGGTTGTTCCAGGAGAACATGGCGCGCAGCTTCGGGCCAACGGTCTCCAGGTGCGGGTGGCTGTACTCTTCCTGCAGCTTCTTGAACTTCGGAGCGCCAGCGGCCTGGTCATCCATGAACTCCTTGGCGAAGGAGCCGTCCTGGATGCGCTTGAGCTGATACTGCATGCGCTTCTTGGTCTCCTCGGTGATGACCGTGGAGGTGTAATCACCGTACTGGGCGGTGTCGGAGCAGGACCAACGGGCCTTGTTCAGGCCGCCTTCGTTAGCCAGGTCGACCAGCATCTTCAGCTCGTGGAACACCTCGAAGTAGGCGATCTCCGGCTGGTAGCCAGCCTCGGTCAGCACATCGAAGCCCATATCGCACAGGTGGTTGATGCCACCCATGAGGACGTCCTGCTCGCCGAACAGATCGGTCTCGGTCTCCTCGGTGAAGGTGGTCTTGATGGCGCCTGCACGCAGAGCGCCCAGAGCCTTGGCGTAAGCCAGGCACAGCGGCCAGGTCTTGCCATCCGGATCCTGCTCGACGGCCACGACGACCGGGACGCCACGGCCAGCGGCGTACTCACGACGCACGATGTGGCCCGGGCCCTTCGGGGCGACCATGAAGACCGGATGGTCCTCGGACGGCTTGATGTAGCCATAGTGGATGTTGAAGCCGTGAGCGAAGGCCAGAGCAGCGCCCGGCTTCAGGTTCGGCTCGACGTCCTTCTTGTACACGGCGGCCTGGTACTGGTCAGGCAGCAGGATCATCACCACGTCGGCTTCGGCAACGGCGTCAGCAACGGACTTGACCTCGAGGCCCTGCTCCTTGGCATACTCCACGGACTTGGAGGTAGGACGCAGGCCGACGACGACGTCGACGCCGGAATCGCGCAGGTTCAGCGCATGGGCGTGGCCCTGGGAACCGTAACCGAGGATGGCCACCTTCTTGCCATCGAACACGGACAGATCGGCGTCCTTTTCGTACCAGATAGTTGCTGCCATAATTGGCGCTCCTTTATTGTTTTTTGCGATTCGGAACTTGCTTTTTCCGAACAAACTCGCTATTTTCTATTCTTTTTTCGGTTGTTATCACGGCGAGTGATTCCTAGGATGTTGCTCCCCCCGGATTGTGTCCGAGGAACCACTCCGCCTCTCCTGCGGAACTGTTCTAGTACCGCTTTCTTTATGATGTCTGTTGGCGTTCACATAGTGGCTATATTCACGTCAAACGTTTTTTCTAAGGCTCCGAGCCACCCCAAGCGAAGCAGCCCGGCAAGCCGGTCGGCGTCACTTGGTGAAGTCGACGTTCTTCGTTTCCTTGCAGCTCAACACCGCGATGAGGCAGCACAGGGCCATCACACCGAGGTACAGGCCCACGGAATGCACGCCCCAATGATGGGACAGCCAAGTGGCGATGGTCGGCACGAAGGCCGCGCCGACGATGGCAGCCAGGTTGTAGCCGATGCCGGAGCCGGAGTAACGCACGTTCGCGTCGAACAGTTCCGGCAGGAAGGCGCCGATCGGACCGAACGCGGTACCCATCAGAGCGAAGCCGATGCACAGGAACAGCAGGTTGGTGGCGAAGTTGCGCTGACCGACGACCGCCGGATCAAGCAGGAACGGGAACAGCAGGGCGAACGCGATGAGGCAGCAGGAGGAGATGATGATCACGCGCTTGCGGCCGAACTTGTCGGCGTTCACGCAGGAGATCACGATGAACGCGGCGAATACGCAGACGGCGATCATCAGCATGAGCAGATACTCCTGGTTGGTGAAGCCCAGGTTGCCGCCACCCTGCTCGACGGTCTTGGTGCCCCAAGCGAGGGACCAGGTTGCCAGCGTGTAGAACAGCGTGTAGGTGACGGCCACCAGGAACGTGGCCTGGATGACTTCCTTCCAGCTCTTCTTGAACACTTCGGTAAGCGGGGACTTGACGACCTTCTTCTGCTCCTGGGCCATACGGAAGATCGGGGTCTCCTCCATCTGGACGCGGACGACGAGGCCGACGATCACGAGGATGGAGGACAGCAGGAACGGCACGCGCCAGCCCCAGGCAAGCATCGCGTCATTGTCGTTGAAGGTCTCCAGCAGGAAGTAGGTGCCGTTCGACAGGAAGAAGCCGATCGGGGCGCCCAGCTCCGGGAAGGAGCCGTACAGCGCGCGCTTGTCTTCCGGAGCGTTCTCGGTGGCCACCAACGCGGCGCCGGACCATTCGCCGCCAAGTCCGATGCCCTGCACGAAGCGACATAGGCACAGCACGGCGACGGCCGCGACACCCCATTGGTTGTAGGTCGGCAGGCAGCCGATCAGGAAGGTGGCAATGCCCATGGTGAGCAGGGAGACCACCAGCGTGGTCTTGCGGCCCATACGGTCGCCGAAGTGGCCGAACACCAACGAGCCCAGCGGACGGGCGATGAACGCGATGGCGAAGGTCAGCAGGCTGGCCAGCAGCGCGACGGTCGGATTGGTGGTGTCTCCGAAGAACACCTTCGGGAAATAATTCGCAGCGGCGGTGCCGTATGCGTAGAAGTCGTAGAACTCGATGGCGGTGCCGACCATGGATGCTGCGATCACGGTTTTGACCGAATCGCGGACCATCGCCTGCGCTTTGCCAGCGGCCGCTTCGACTGTACTCATTGATGTACTCCCTGTACGTCCTGTTACCGGTTCCCAACTTCCGCCGATAACGATGTTGTTTGTAGTTTTTCTGTTTTCTGTTGTGCGCTATGCCGGCCGGCTTCAAAAGGTTTTCGCTGCGTCTGCCTTGTGGGCTGCAACAAAAATGGCCCCGCATCATGCAGGGCCATCAACGTGTGTGTTACGCGCGCCTCAAACCCTGCCTTCGTTGGCGAGGGATTGAAGCCGCAATGCTCGAATCAGTCCGCCAACGAAAGCGGAATAATAATTCGTGCGGACAGCAGTACGTGTGCGACCATTCCGTTCATCGTGGCGAACCTCCTTTCGCAAAGTCATTTCCCCGGGCGGGATTTCCGCTCGAACTAAGCCGTAAACATAGGCGCGTCCATCTCCCCTATCCACTAAAGGTTCACTATGTGGACGCGCCGTTTCGCTTTATTTTCCAATCATTGGCGATCTAGCACCGTCATAGTCGCCGTCATTGTTGCGATTTCAACCGCAATGTCAGCAGACCCGCCAACAGCATCGAAACAGTGGCGACAGCGAAGATCAGCACGGTGGCACCGGTCGCCACAATCACCGCGGCGCAGGCAGCGACGCCCAGTATCGTGCCGAACGTATTGGCCAGACTATAAGCGGCAAGCGATCGGCCCACGGAACGCACATCCGGCAGCATCGCAAGATCCAAGCTTTGGCTGGCGCCATCGAACACCACGTATGCGAAGCCGGCAAGCAGGGCGTACAGCGCAACCGCCAGGAAACCGTCGTCCATCAGCAACGGCAGCAGCGCAGCGACCATGAACAACACGGCGGACGCGACGGCCGGAATACGCAGATCGCCAAACAGGCTGACGATGCGGCCAAGCAGCAACGCCGCAATCAAAGCACCGACAAACGTGCAGATGGCCATGACCACAACCACCGATCCGGCACCGGCAATGCCGAACAACCCGGCCTCATCGGTATTGCCGACGATATTCGGCGCCAGATACCACTGATATACGGCGATTCCGGCTGTGGCCGCAACGGCGAACATGCGGGCCGCGAATGCCACAGAAAACTTCGGCGCGTTCTGCGGCGGACGGTATTGCGAGAAGAAATCGCCTTTCTCAACATCCCTACGCGGCAGGTAGCTGCTGGCCCCTTCGAACGGCAGTACCAACAGCGTAACGACGGCCGCGACGACAAGCCAACCCGCGAATACCAGCATCGCGAAACCCGTAGTGCCATCCCAACCTTCGCCACCGGCATGCGGCGTCAGCGCAACAGCCACGGCGACGCCGACCAGCTGGCCAAGCGCCAGCCCCTTGCCGTGCCACGAATCGGCGCGGTCGCGGAACTTGTCAGGCACACGTTCGCCGAACGCGGCGGCGAACGGTATGGCCGCCATCGCATACGCGGCCTGCGTGGCCAGCCAGAAGAACACGGCCCACGGGAGAAAATCGCATGCGGAAAGAATCGCCATGCAGATAGCCGCCAATACGCTGCCGCTGACGATCCATGGCGTACGGCGCCCGAACCGGCAGTAGGAATGGTCGGAACCGACGGCGATGCATGCGTTCAGCAGGAACGTCATGATGGCACCTGCGATGACGAGCATCGCCAAATCCGTGACGCGGTTGATTCCCGACAAACGGCTGACGGTTTGCGGAATGAGCACCGTGTTGAACGCCGCCATCGGAGCGGACAGCAGCATTGAGCCAAGCGCAAAACCCGCAACGAGCCGGTTGGCCTGCATTGCGGTCGGCCTGGTGCCGTCCGGAGCGGTCATCGGGTCGCGCAGGTCGAGGAAGGACGATTCGAGGTTCGGCACAGCCACGTCAAGATGCGCGGCCGCGGTTAGGGGCGCTCCACCTTCCGATGCGATGCGCGCGGCCTGGGTTTCCGGACGCTCGTTGGACGCTTCCGGAATACGCGGATGCTGCTGCACCGACAGCCGGCGCATGGCCGCCTTCGCTTCGGGAGTCAGGGTCTTCTCATAATCGGGGCGATCGTCGATGCCCGGGCGGATGAACACCTGGCCGGGCAGCGGCTGCGGTTTGAATTCGTTATTCTGATTGTCTTCGGTCATATCTGCTGTTTTCTTGGCTTATCGCGTTTTCTGCTTGTCGCGTTTCATGTGCTTCGATACTCCACGCATGCGCCCGCCCGCTACGAGCGACACATACGAAAATCGCCCGGACGCATTGCTTCAGCGCATTCGGGCGATTCTTCAACGCAACTTACGATACCAACACGTGCGGCCACTGCCGTCCGCCCGACGGACCGGGTGCGACGGACCGGGTGCGCGACCGCAAGGTGGAACGCAATCGCAAGGCCGTACGTAATCGCAAGAAAATACGTAATCGCAAGAAATTTTCCGTCAGGCGACGACAGGCGGATTGGCGATCAGATCATCCGAACGGTGGTCTCCCGCGGAATCCTCCCATTCCAACATGGCGACCGGCGTAGTGTTGTCCACACCGAGGCCGCGCTTCGGCTCGAACGTCAGCGTGGCCTGGCTGGTTTCGCCGCGCCAGGTGAAGCTGATGGACGTGTCGCCGTCGGTGGTGTACGAGAACGTGCCATCGAACGCGTCAAGCTCGTTGCGGAACTTCGCGAGCGCGTTCAGGGCCTTGACGACCGGACGCTTGAGATTCTCGTCGATTTCCGCGGTGGAATAGTAATGGCGGTTGATGTCGCGGCCGTTGTTCGTCTTGCGCAACAGCTCCATGTCGTTCCTGCCGGCAAGCGCGCCGACATAGTAGACCTGCGGCACGCCGGGCAGGAAGAACTGCACCGCGCGGGCGGCGATGTAGTGCTGGTCGTTGCATCCGAGCGCCGAATAGTAGGTGCTGTTGACCTGGTAGAGGTCGAGATTGGATGCGGCGGCGCCGGTGGCGGCCTGGGACTCGCCGTGGGTGTTGGCGTGGATGGTGTTGACGAGGTTGTCGACGTCCTCATCCGGCACCAGGCCCTTGAGCGAGCGGTCGAGCTGGTCGGAGCCGATGTCGATCACGCCGATGCCGTCGTGCGTGTCGAGCACGGTGACGGCGTTGTTCGGGCGGATGTCGGTCCAGTGGGCGACGGGCTCGACGTGGCCGGTGCTCAGCGCATGCAGCAGCAGCGGAGGCAGGGCGAAGTCGTAGACGCGGTCCACCTTGGATGCGATTTCGACCTGCTTCTTGTAGTAGGAGTGCACTTCGATGAGGATTTCCAGACCGCGCTTGACGCCTTCCTCACGCAGACGGGAGATCAGCTTGAAGGTCTTCGGGGTCATGAAGCAGCTGGTGCCGGCCTCCTTGGCGCCGTAGCCGACGGCGTCGAGGCGGATGTAGCTGACGTGAGAGGCGGCCATCTGGTCGAAGATCGACATGAGGTATTCCCAGCCCTTGTCGGAATCGGTGTCGATGTCCACCTGCTGCGGGGTGAAGCTGACCCACACGAGGCGGGTCTTGCCGGCGAACTTGTAGTGGGTGAACGGCAGGCCCGGACGCGGACGGTAGATGCCGGCCAGGTCCTCTTCGGTGGCGCCGTTCGGGAACACGGAGCTCATGGTGAGGAACATCGGATAGTATTCGGACTCCTCGCCCTTGGCCAGCACGTCCTGGAACTGCTTGGATTCCCAGCTCATGTGGTTGACGATGGCGTCGACCATGATGTTGTGGGTCTTGGAGAGTTCGGCGACGTCGTCCCAGCTGCCGAGACGTTCGTCGACCTTGGTGTGGTCGATCGGGTCGAAGCCTGCGTCGGCGCCGTCGAACGGGGTGAAGAACGGCAGGATGTGAACGCCGTCGTACACGCCGTCGAAGCGGGTGCGCAGAATGTCGGTCATCGACTTGATGGTGCCGTCGCCAAGGCGGTCGGCGTAAGTGATGAGCTGCACCTTGTTTTTCATGGAGCCTCCTTCGGTTCCAAAAAGTCGTTGCGAGATTCTTTGCGGGAGTCCTTACGGCCATTCCCACGGTTGTGTCGAACCGGTTCGATATTACCGCAAAATGGGGCTCGACACCAAAACCGCAACCGGTGTTCGGGCGTGTCGAACCGGCTTTCGGCCGAATCGCGGCGCATGTCTCCGGCGCCCGATTCGAAAGCGACGGACATGCGGGGGCAGCCGCGAGCGCAGGGCCCTCAGCCTTGGGCACAGGACTTCAGCTGCGGGCGCAGTCCGTAAGCTGGCCGACCTGCTTAAAGTAACGGTCGGGTTCGAGGCCGTCGACGGTCGCCACGTTCGTCATATGCACGCCGTCGAGGCCGCCGTATTCGACGATCACGTCCAGCACGCGCTCCTGCCACGTCGGTTCAAGATACGGGTCGACGGCGTTGCTGCCCAACGCGCGCATCGCACAGACAAGCGCGTGCGCGCCCCAATTCGACGTGCCGGCCACCACCAGCCGGTCGGTCGGCACCGTGCAGGCGATGTTCTCGCCGTGGTCGACCACCCCTTCGATGGCGTAGTCCTCCACACGGCCCATGCCGATCTCGTTGCCGCCGTCGCCCACGCCGATCGTGTGCAAGCCGAGCAGCGCGAGCTGGCTCAGCGGCGCGGTCCATTCGGTGATGTCGATGCCGCGCATGTTGTGCGGGCTGCCGTCGCGCGCCGGCCCGACGCGTTCGATGTAGACGAGCGTATCGATATGTTCGGTTTTGGCAAGGTCGATGACGCCGTTGAGCCAGGCGTCAAAACCGCCCTTGGGATTGGCATTCGGCGCGATCAGCACGTGGTCGTCCGGCAGGAAACCCAATGCGGACGGGCGAATCACCGGCGCGCAGCATTCGTCGCTGACCAGCCATGCGTCGCCGCCAATCGCACGCAATGCCATGCATACTTCCAGCGCACCCAACGGGCCGTCCGTTTCCGCAGCGGGTTGCGCGGCCTTCGGAATGTAGAAGCCGGTGACCACCAGCGCGCGGGCGGGCCGACCTTCCTTGCTGCCCGACAAGTGGCGTGCGGCTCGGAACAAATCGCCGCGCGAATACGTCATCAACGTTTCGGAACCGCGTCCGACGTCGGCTCCCGCCATGCGTGCGATACGCGCGATTTTCGGATAATACCGCCAATCCAGCATGCTCATGTTGCGTTCCTTCCGTGGTCTGGGTTTTGTTTTTGCGATTGCGATGCGTTGCGTGTAAGGGGCGTGCGGTTCACCCGACGGCCGGCAGCCGTGTCAGCCGGCCGCCGCGTTAACTGATGGCGCCGAGGGGGTCGCCGTATTGCGCGGTGTCGCCGACCTGCGCCGATCGGTGCAGTATGCCGGCAACGGGGGCGGTGATTTCGGTTTCCATCTTCATCGCCTCGAGTACGACGATCGGCTCGTTTTCCTCAACGTGCGCGCCGTCATCGGCGAGCCAGCGGACGACCGTGCCGGTGATGGTCGATTCGATAGGGGTGTCTTGGGTGCTTGCGATATCCGAGTTTGCGGCGGTCTGCGTGCCCGATCCTGCTGGAACGGACTTTTGATAGGCGTTCAGCAGGGCTTGGATGACCGATTCGCCAGAATCGGACGTGAGGGCAGGGTCCCCCGTTGCGCCGGCTCCAGCCAATCCGGCCAGCCCCGCGCCCAGCGCGGCGACGGAGGCGAGCGAAGCGGGCAGGCCCAATCGCACGCGTTTGCCATCGACCTCGACCCAGCTTTCCACCGGTTCGGGCGCTGCGGCCCGGCGACCCGGTTTGCCGTCGGCCAGCGTGCGCACGTCCACGGAAGGCAGGAATTCCTCTTCGATCCAGCGCGTGTAGACGCCGAAATCGCCGTCCGTCGCCACGAAAGCTGGCTGTTCGAGCACGGCCTGGCCGAATTTGCGGACCGTTGGCACGCCGGCAATCGCCAGCTCATCCAATGCGTGGCGGGCGCGCGTCAGACAGGCCGAACGCGACGGCGCGGAGACGATCAGTTTGGCGATCATCGAATCGAACTGCCCCGGAATCGCGCCGCCTTGCGCAACGCCGGAATCGAAGCGGATGCCCGGTCCGGTCGGCACGTTCAGCCGCTCGACGATGCCGGGGAACGGTACGAAACCAAGGGATGGATCCTCCGCGTTGATGCGGAACTCGATCGCATGCCCATGCGGAACGGGGGTGCCGTGTTCCAAGCCGGGAATGTCGGTGACATGCGCGCCTTCGGCGATCGCCAGCTGTGCGGCCACCAGATCGACGCCGGTCACCTCTTCTGTGACGGGGTGTTCGACCTGAATACGCGTGTTGACTTCCATGAACGACATCGTGCCGTCCGGATCGACCAGAAACTCAACGGTTCCGGCGCTTTCGTAGTGCGCACGGGAGCAGATGGCGACGGCCGCGTCTTCCAGCGCCCGGGTGGTTTCAGGGGGTAGGAACGGCGCTGGTGCCTCTTCGATGAGTTTCTGATTGCGGCGCTGCAGCGAGCAGTCGCGCGTGCCGACGGCCACAACGTTGCCCGCGCCGTCGCCGAGGATCTGCACTTCGACGTGGCGCGGGCGGGCGAGGAATCGTTCGATGAAGCAGTCGCCGTTGCCGAACGCCAGCTCGGCCTCGTGCGTGGCGGATACGAACGCCTCGCGCACGTCTTCCAGCCGGTGCACCACTTTCAGACCTCGACCGCCACCCCCGTAGACGGCTTTGATGGCCAGTGGCAGGCCGTGTTCCTTGGCGAACTTGATGACTTCGGCGGGGTCGTGCACCGGTTCCGTGGTGCCGGGGGCCATGGGCGCGCCGACTTCGGCCGCGATGCGGCGCGCTTCGACTTTCGAGCCGAGCGCGCGGATGGTGGCGGGCTGCGGACCGATCCACGTCATGCCGGCGTCGATGACCGCCTGCGCGAATTCCGCGTTTTCGGCAAGGAAACCGTACCCGGGGTGGACGGCGTCGACATGCGCCTTGTGCGCGGTTTCCACGATGGCCGCGATGTTGAGATACGTGCTTTGCGCGTCGGATCCGCCCAGTGCGTAGGCCTCGTCGGCGGCGTGCACGAACAGCGCGTCCGCGTCGGGGTCGGCATAGGCGGCGATGGCGATGCGGCCGGTGTCATGGCAGGCGTGGATGACGCGCATGGCGATTTCGCCACGGTTGGCGATGAGGATGCGCCGTAGTTTCGGGGTTGCGGGCGATGGCGACGACAATGATGGCGACGGGGATGGGAGCGCCGTTGAGGATGGTGCAGTCGATGCGGATGGCATTATCGAACCTCCTTGGTGGGGTACGCAGGTTGCGGAGTAGACGTGGCATGGGCGGAAACGACGTGGAAGCGGACGCATGCGCCTGGTGGCAACTGCCCGGCCACGTCCAACGATTCCGGTTCAAGCACGGCGATTACCGGATATCCGCCGGTTACAGGCTGGTCGCGCAGAAAAATGACCGGTTGTCCGCTGGTCGGCACTTCGATTGCGCCGGATGGCGTGGCCTCGCTGGCCAGTTCGCGCGTGTCGGTGCGTTCCACGGGTGCCGCTCCCGAAAGTCGCAGGCCAACACGGTTCGACTGCGCGGTCACTGTCCACGTTTGCGTCAGGAATGCGGACAGGCCGGCTGCGGTGAACCAGTCGTCGCGCGGTCCCAATCGCACGTATAAATCCGTAGGTCTGCCGGGTTTCGGCAGGTCGGTCGGCCATGGCTGCGGCAGGCCGACGCCGGCATCGCACGCCGTGGACGCGGTACGTATGGCGAGCCGCTGTTTGGCTGCGATCGGGCGCGGGCCGATGCCGCTCATCGTGTCCGTTGCAGCAGAACCGAGGGTTGTCGCGACGCCGAAACCGCCGCGTACGGCCACATAATCGCGCAGGCCGCTGGTCGGCGGGGCGATTGACAGCACGTCCCCGTCACGCAGCAGAACCGGTTGTTGCATGGCGATTGTGGTGCGGTCGGCGGCATCGTTCGATGCTTTCAAGACGGTCCGGCCACTGCATCCACCGGGGGAATTTGGGGTGAACGTGCCGTTTGAGCCGCCTTGACTATCTTGCGATTGCCGACTTCCGGTAATCGTCACATCCGCCGAAGCGCCCGTCACCGCCACGACCACACTGCCGATGGCACGCATGCGCACGCCACCACCGGTGATTTCCAATACGGGGGTATTAGCGGGGTTGCCGACCAGTGCGTTGGCCAAGTGGGAAGACGTGCGATCGGCGGCGCCGGAACCGGTCACGCCCATGTTCGCGGCGACACGGCCATCATCCTGGAAGGTGGTGAGCAGGCCCGAGCGGAGGACTTCGAGAGCCGGAGTCGAGGCCGAGACGGACATGGAATCTGGCGCCTGCGAAACTTGAACGGAATCGGACACAGAGGCAGAAACAGAAGCCGAACCGCCGGAAACGGCGTCACGCACGGGCGTAAAACGCACGGTGTCGCCGGGCTGCAACAGCGCGGGCGGGTCGGCCCGCTCGTCCCACATCGGCGTTTCCGTGTGGCCCAGCAACTGCCAGCCGCCCGAGCTGACGCGCGGATACACGCCGGAAAACGTGCCGGCAAGCCCCACCGCGCCCGCGGGCACGCTCAGCCGTGGCACTTTGCGGCGTGGCACATCGAATATCGGGTCGCCGCCGGTCAGGTATGCGAAACCGGGCGCGAAGCCGACGAACGCCACGGACCAGGCGGTATCGCAATGCCGGCGCACAACCTCGTCAACGGAGATGCCCAGCAGGTCGGCTACGTCCGCCATATCCTCGCCATCGTAAATCACCGGAATTTCAACGATTCGGGAATGCCGTTCCATGTCGGCGGCAACGTTCAGCGCGCGAATCGCGGCGGTCAGTTCGACACGCGACGAAAGCAGCGGATCGAAGGCGACGTAGACGGTGCGCGCAGCGGGAATGAGTTGTTTCACGCCGGCGAAAACGGAGGTCGCGCTCGGCTGTGCGGCCCGCTCGGGCGATTCCGCAGTTTGTTCCATGGCATGTTTCACGGCGCTCTGCAACGCGGCGAACACCCGCAGGGTCTCGTCCAAATCGGCGAGCTCCACGAGTATGCTGTCCGCGCCACAGGTCAGGAATCGCATGTCGCCACCGCCTTAATCCCGCGCGGCCGATGCGGCTGCGTCGCCTGCGAACGCGCGTATCGCAACGCCTTCCGACTCCAAGCGGGCGCGGACGGCACGCGCCATCGCCACAGCCGAGGGCGAATCGCCATGCACACAGACGGAATCGGCGTTGAGCGGCACCACGGTGCCATCGATCGCCACCACCTCATGCTCGCGCACCATGCGCAGCACGCGCGCCGCCACTTCGGCCGGATCGGCGATCACTGCATCCGGCAAGCGGCGCGACACCAGCGTGCCGTCCGCGTTGTACGCGCGGTCGGCGAACGCCTCGTGGAACACACGAAGCCCGGCCTGCGCGGCCAGGCGGCCGACCACGGCGCCCGGCTGCGTCAGTATCGCCAGCGATGCGTCCACGGCGCGGATCGCGTCGACCACGGCGGCGGCCTGCGATTCGTCGCGGACGATCCGGTTGTACAGCGCGCCATGAGGTTTCACGTACCGCACCTGCGCGCCGACCGACCGCGCCATGCCTTCCAACGCGGCGATCTGGTACATCACGTCCGCCTTGAGCTCGTCGGGGGACTCGTCCACATAGCGGCGCCCGAATCCGGCCAGGTCGCGGTACGCCACATGCGCCCCGACCATTACCTCCCGCGACGCCGCGTATGACAACGTTCTCAGCATGACGGACGGGTCGCCCGCATGGAAGCCGCACGCCACGTTCGCGCTGGAAACCACGTCGAGCAGCGCCTCGTCGTCGCCGAGCGTCCAACGACCGAAGCTTTCGCCCATATCGCTGTTCATATCGATTCGCATAGCCGTCTGCCTTCCGTCTGTTTCCTGCACAGCCATCGTTTCCATTCCTTCCGTCGCCTTTCCGTCGTTTCGCTGTCGTAGTGTTCCGCCGCCGCAACATTCCTTCTGCCGCAGTCGCCGCAGCACGCATCTCATGCCGCGCCCCGCAACCTGCCGCTCGGCCTCACACCATGTATTCCAAATCGCGTTTGCTGGTGATGAACATGTGCCCCGGCGCGTGCGTGATCGCGAATTCCGGCTTGGACGCCATCACCGCGGCCTGCGGGGTCACGCCGCACGCCCAGAACACCGGCACATCGCCCGGCTCCAACACGGGGGCATCGCCATAGTCGGGATGCATGATGTCGTCGATGCCGATCGCAGACGGCTCGCCCACACATACGGGGGCACCGTGCACGGACGGGTAATAGCCGGAAATCCGGCATGCGTCGGCCACCTGCGTAGACGGAATGCCACGCATCGACACGACCATCGTCGAATGGAACGCGCCGGCCGAACGGCACTCGATCGACGTGTCGTACATCGGCACGTTGCGGCCTGCCGTGATGTGCCGCACCGGCACGCCCGCCTCCATCAGCGGAAACTCGAATGTGAAACTGCAGCCAATCACAAACGTGACCAAATCGGATCGCCAATACTCGCGAATATCGGGCACTTCGGCTACCAGTTCGCCACGCTTCCACACGCGGTACAACGGCACGTCGGTACGGATGTCGGCGCCCGGCGCGGTGACGGGTGCGGTGACGCCCGGCTCCATCACTTCCAGCAGCGGGCAGGGTTTGGGATTGCGCTGCGCGAACAGCAGAAAATCGAATGCCTGCTCCTTGGGCAGAATCATCAGATTCGCCTGCGCGTAGCCTTGCGCGATGCCGCAGGTCGGGCGGACCAGGCCGTCACGGAACGCGGCGCGCGCCTGTTCGGGCGTGCTCGCCGCGCCAAGTTCGGTTGTTCCCATATCGGACATCCCATCCACCATTGCGCTTACCTTTCCCGTCGGCCGCCGTCCGGCCTTTTCCGAACGAACTGCCGACGAACTCCGAAATCCGATTCCGCAGAAACGGACGTTCAGAGTCGCTTTCCCTCACCTTGGTCGCCGAACGTTACGGGAGCCGCGCGATTCATGACGCGTATGTTTCCGCATTGCAAATTGGCGGTGCCAAGTGGAAACAAACCATGGTTAGGTTGGACGCCGAAGACGCACGCGAACGCTGACGCAACACAACAGCGCAACAGCAATAAAGCGGCAATCAAAAGACGCGGAGCGCGGAAGAGAGGTTCCCATGAGTTCGATCGTTCTGGCAGTCGGTAACGGCAAGACGCTATTCGGAGGCGCAGGCGTGGCACCCGACGCGGATCTGGTTCGTTTCGTCGATCCGGAAAGCCCCATCATCAACGCGTTCGATTTGTGCGCGCTGCGCGGCGACGGCATTTTCGAAGCGACCACGGTATGGAAGGGTTTCCCGGTTTCGTTGGAGAACCATCTGAAGCGTCTCGCCAATTCCGCCCGCCTGGTGGACATGCCCGAGCCGAACATTCCCGCGCTCACCCGCGCGGTCCAGCTGGTCATCGACCAGTATGACGATCCGGAACCCGGTCCGATGCTGCGCATCATCGTCTCCCGTGGTCTCGATCCGGACACCGGCGTGGGCAAGGCGGCCGACCGCACGCCGACCGTCTACATCTTCCTTGACGCGAAGGGCACGCTGCATTCGCTGGAGCCGATCACCATGGCTTCGATGACGCGCGGCTACCCGTCGGACATCACCGCACGCGCCCCGTGGCTGCTCAACGGCGCGAAGACGTTGAGCTACGCGTTCAACTGCGCCGTGCACCGCGAATGCGCCCGCCGTGGCGTCGGCGACGCGATTCTGTTCACGGAGGACGGCTACACGATGGAATGCCCGAATTCGTCGATCGTGGCACGCTATGGCGATACGTTCGTCACGCCTGATCCGCGTATCGGCATCCTGAACGGCACGTCGCAGCGCGAAATGTTCGCCTGGGCGCTCGAAGAGGGCAAGAAGGCGGAGTACAGGAAGCTGCCGATCGCCGAGCTGCGCGAAGCGGACAGCCTGTACATGACGCACGGCGGATGGTCGATTCCGATCAGCGCGATCGACGGGCGCGCACTTGCCGTGGATGCGGCGGAGATCCAGGCGATCAACGATGCGATCCATTCGGGCCGCACGCACGAGGACGCGTTGAAGATCGGTCCGACCGGCGATTACGAATAAGGCGAAACGACCCGCTTAGCAGGTAAAACGGCCCGTCCAATGATGGGCGATACGGCCCGCTTAGCGCGTGGTATCGCCCAGTTTGCGCGTCACGGGAATCAGCACGTCCGGCTCGTACGGCTTGCGTCCCGTGGCGCTTGTCGTATCTGCCTTGGCATCCCCTTCCTTGGCGATCGCACGAACGATATTGCTGACCGCGACCTGCGCGATTTTGTCGAAATTCTGCGCCACCGCGGTCATTTTCATACCGGCCAGGTCGGTCAGATACGTGCCGTCGTAGGCGATGATCTGCAGGTCGCGCGGAATCGAAATATGCCTCCGCATCGCTTCGCGCACGCAAAGCGCGGCACCGATATCGGAGCTGACCACGGCATCGACGCCGTCCACCGGCATACTGTTGAGCACAGCATTCACCGCGTTCTTATACCCTTGGAAATCCTCCACATTGCCGGCTTCGACGTACTCGTACCACACGCCGGCCGCTTTCAGCTCCTGCTCCAACGTAAGGTAGTAGCGGACGGCCGGGAACGTTGTCTTGTGCAGGTCGAAATCGTCCGGGCTGTCTCCATTGCGCGCCGCCAAATCGAAGAACTGGTCGCGCGGGCCGCCGATCATCACCACGTGGTGCGCGCCGGTGTTGACCAGCATGTGCGCCATGAGCCGGCCGCCCTGCTCATGGTCGGAGCCGATCGACGCGATGCCGCCGCCCAGCACACGGTCGAAGGCGACGATGGGGCGGTGGATGGACGTCCAGTAATCGTTCGGATGGGTGGTGTGCGAGCAGACGATGATGCCGTCCATCATGTGACGGCGCAGCATGTCCACGTATTCGACCTCGCCGTTTTCCGCGTCGGCGGTGGAGCACAGCATGGTGCGCAGTCCTTGCGCGGCCAGCTCGCGTTGCAGATGCGCGGTAAGGGTGGCAAAGAAGGGGTGGCGGATGGTCGGCACGATCACGCCGACCAGGTTCGTGCGGTTCTTGTACAGGTTGCGTGCCAGCTCGTTGGGCACGTAATTGAGCTCTTTCATGGCGGCTTTGACGCGCGCGCGCATGTCGTCGGACACGTAGCCCGTCTTGTTGACCACTAGCGAAACCGTGCTCAGCGAGACCCCGGCCTCTTTCGCCACGTCACGCATGCCGACCATTGCCCAACACCTCTCCCCCGCATCGTCGGGATGTTTCCTTACAAATCGCGATATTATGTGTTATTTTACATGCATCTGTAACGTTTCTTTGCAATCGTCCGCACAATATGAACTATCAATTGACGAAAGACGCCCTCCCCCTCTTCAATTCCCCCGAAAAATCCACTTTTTCACCCGTGAACGACGTATGTTTCACGACGCGTTCCACGCATCTTCCACGCACGCTCCGCATGTACTCCACACGCGTTCCGCCCGCAAAAGGGGCGGTGCGACACTTGCGATCATCTCGCTTGCGTCGCACCGCCCCTTGCGTTGCGTGGCCTGGCCGTCAGCCGTCACGTCCGGCCATCACGTCAGTCCGCACCACGGACGAACCGACCGTCATGCCTTCGGTACGGAACCTTCCTGGGAGTGGTCGAAGACCGGCTTGTTGTCGGCGTCGTACTTATAGACGCCGATGGAAGCCGAGCTCGGATCATGCGCGTCGTTGAACGCGCCGATGGAGGTCTGGCCCTTGTACTGAATCTCCTTGCCGTCCTTCAGCAGGGCGAGGCAAGCCTTGTAGGAATCGCATTCCTTGCCCTTGGTGGAGCCGGAGACGGCCATAAGGTTCTTCTGCACGGTCGTACCGTCCGTGGCGCCGCCCTTCTGCGCGGCGAGCGCGGCCAGCACGATCGCGTCATACGTTTCGGCGGTGTACGTGAAATCGGTGACCTTGGCGTTGAAGGACTTGACGTTCTTCTGGAATTCCTCGGTCGGGTGGGCACCTGGAATGGTGCCGGTGGAGCCCTTGAGCAGGCCCGCGTCGAAGTCGGCGGAATGGTCGACGGTGTTGCCGTCGGTCATGTACAGCTTGTGGGTGTCGAGGCCTTGGGCGGCGAGCTCCTTGACGAGCGGCACGGTCTGGTCGAAGGCGATGACGAGCGTCGCGTCGGGGTTGGTGGCCTTGATGGCCGTGACCATCGATGAGAAGTTCGTTTCGGTCGGATCGAACGTGTCCTTTTCGCCGTAGACGACGTTCACGCCCGCGTCTTCGACGGTTTTGACGACCACGTCACGCAGGGACGTGCCGTATTCGTCGTTGAAGACCGCGATGGCGAGGTTCTTCACGCCATCCTGTGCGATGATCTGGCCCAGGACCGCACCCTGCACCGTGTCCGGCGGAATGGTGCGGAAGAAGTAGTCGCTAAGGCCGGAGAAGGCCGTGGACGTGGCGCCCGAAGAAATCATCGGCACTTTGGCGGACGTGACCTGCTTGTAGGTGTTCTTGACCACGGAGCTGGACGGCGGACCGACCACGACGGACGGGTTCTTGGCAAGCACCGACTGCGCGGAAGACGTGTTCTGGTCGGCATGGTCCGCGTCGGACGTGTCGGCGGACGTGATTTCGATGTCTTTGCCGAGCACGCCGCCAGCCGCGTTGATGTCTTTCTGCGCGAGCTTCATGGTGGCGATGTTGGCGGGGCCGAGGTACGCCATGGAACCGGTCAGCGGGAACAGGCCGGCCGCCATGAACGTATCGGATTTCGCGCTGCCGGACGAGCCGGACGCAGCCGAATCGGCCGTGCCGGACGAACCGCAGCCGGCGAGCGCCATGACTGCGGCGGCCACCATGGCGGTGGCTGTGATGGACAGTTTCCTCATGCCCTTCATGTTGATCTTCTTCATTTGAATCACCGTTTCCTCTCTTGGCTCCGCTGATTGCCGAACCCTTGGTGACGATTATCGAGATGTGTTGCTCGACCATCTTGAATCGCACTATAAGTGCCGAGGAAACCGAATGTGTATGCGTGAAGTTAACCGAAGGTGAAGCCCGAAAACTGTTGGAAACACAAGGATTTGAGCTTGTTTTCAGGCATGCCGAAGCCACTGTCGGGCAGTGTCCCAACAGCGGTAATCGGAATTGAGAATTTTGAATCATAGGGGGAAATCGCGGAACGCGTGCGGAGACCGCCGTCCGAGCCCGAAGGCGTACGAACGTACGTCGAGCGGCAAGGAAAGGCGGTATACGCTCCGTTCCGCGATTTCCTGGGTCCTACCTTCCTTCCTCTTGAACCTCTTCTTCCAGGTTGCCCAGGTAGAGGGAGACGACTTTCGGATCGTTCATCAGGTCGCGGCCCTTGCCGGAGTAGGCGTTGCGGCCTTGGTCGAGGACGTAGCCGCGGTCGCAGATCTGCAGGCAGCGGCGGGCGTTCTGTTCGACGATGACCACGGATACGCCGGCTTTGTTGACTTGGCGCACGCGGATGAAGGTCTCGTCCTGGAGCATTGGGGACAGGCCTGCGGAGGGCTCGTCGAGCAGGAGGACGGATGGTTTCATCATGAGGGCTCGGGCCATGGCCACCATCTGACGTTCGCCGCCGGAAAGCTGGCCGGCGAGCTGGTTCTTGCGCTGGCCGAGTTTGGGGAAGATGGAGCACACGTAGTCGAAGCGTTCGTTGAACAGTTTCGGTGCTTGGAACGCGCCCATGTGCAGGTTTTCCGCGATGGTCAGGCTGGGGAAGACGTTTTCGGTCTGCGGCACGAAGCCGACGCCACGGGAGACGAGTTTGTCGGCGCGCAGGTTGGTGATGTCCTCGCCTTTCAGCAGCAGCTTGCCGGAGTGGATGTGCACCAGGCCGAACAATGATTTGAGCAGGGTGGATTTGCCTGCGCCGTTCGGGCCGATGATGCCGACGATCTCGCCTTCATGCAGGGTCAGGGATGCGCCGTTCAGGATGTTCACGCCGGGAATGTATCCGGTCACCAAATCGACCGCGTCGAGCAACGGTTCGCCTTCGGGCTCGCCCATGTGGATCTGCGCGCGGGTCAGCGGCTCGTCGGCCACGCTTGCGATGTCGCTCATTTCAGGCCTCCTTCAGGTCTTCCAGCACGGAATCGTCGCCCAGGTCCACGTTCGCGTGGGCGCCCAGGTATGCGTCGATCACGGCCGGATCGTTCATCACGCTCTTCGGTTGGCCTTCGGCCACGATCTTGCCTTCCGCCATCACGGTGACCCAGTCGGCGATGTGTCTCACCATGTTGATGTCGTGTTCGACGAACAGCACTGTGGTGCCTTCCTCGCGCAACGCCATGATGTGGTCGAGCAGCGATTGTTTCAGCGCGGGGTTCACGCCGGCCATCGGCTCGTCCAGCATGACCAGTTTCGGATCGGACATCAGCGCTCGCGCCATTTCCAGCAGCTTGCGTTGGCCGCCGGAAAGCGCGCCGGCGTAATCGTCCTTCTTTTTGATCAGCAGGAAGCGTTCCAGCAGCGCCTCGGCTTTTTCGATGTTCGCCTGCTCCTGCTTCCTCCACATGCCGGGGAACAGCGCGCGGAACATGCCTTCGCCCGGCTGCACGGGGGCACCGAGGAGCATGTTGTCGAGCACGGTCAGACGGCTCATCACCTTGGTCAGCTGGAAGGTGCGGACCATGCCCATGCGCGCCACTTTTTCGGGCTGCACGTGGGCCATGTCCTTGCCGTCGAACTGCCAGGTGCCGGTGTTCGGCGTATCGAAGCCGGTCATCAGGTTGAAGAACGTGGTTTTGCCGGCGCCGTTCGGTCCGATCAGCGCGGTGATGCCGTGCCGTTCGATTTCGAAGTGGCTCACGTCCACGGCGGTCATGCCGTCGAATTTGCGGGTCACGTTGTCGGCCACGAGGATCGGGTCGGGCTTGTGCACGCCCGGCTTGTTTTCGACGAATTTCAGATCGTCGGTGACTTTGTCGCGATAGGCGGTGGAGATGAGGGTCTCGCCTTCCGGAGCTTTGGTGGCCCATTTGGTGAGGTCCTGGAATGGTACGCCGGGCTGCACACCGGATACGGGTTGCACGCCGGTTGCGGGTTGCGTGGCCGGCTGCACGCCAGTGGTCGGAGAATTCGTTGGTTCAGGCATGGAAAGCCAACTCCTTTCGGTCGCCCAACAGGCCTTGTGGTCTGAAGATCACCAGGCACATCAGCGCCACGCCGACGATCACCCAGCCGAGGGCTTCGATCTGGTTGGAAGAGATGAGGGTTTCGGGAACGGTGTTGCGCATGACCTCCTTGACGAAGGTGAGCAGCACCCACAGCACGCAGGAGCCAAGCACCGGGCCGAGAATCGTGGCCGCGCCGCCCAGCAGCAGAATCGTCCACACGTAGAAGGTGACGGTGCGGCCGAGCGAATCGGGCTGTACGGAACGCGGCAGGACGAAGATGATGCCGGCGATCGCGCCGAACAGGCCGCCCAGAATCAGCGATTCCATCTTGTATCGCGTCACCGGCTTGCCGAGCGAACGGATCGCGTTCTCGTCCTCGCGGATGCCTTTGAGCATGCGGCCCCACGGCGAGTGGAACCAGCGCCAGCACAGCAGCGCCGCGATCACCACCAAAACCCATGCCACGATGCGCAGCCACCAGGAGTTGGCGATGTTGTTGCTGTACGTCCACAGCAGGAACGTGGTCGAACCGTCCGGCAGCGGCGAAAGCGATTCGAATTTCTCGGTGAAGTCCTGCGGTGAGATGCCCGCGGAACCGCCGGTGAAGTTCGTCATGGCCGTCGATCTGCCGATGATGCGGATGATTTCCGCGGCGGCCAATGTGACCATGGCCAGATAGTCGGGTCCGAGTTTCAGCGTCGGAATGCCCAGCAGCAGCGCGTAGATGACCGCGAGCGCGAGCGCCGCGCATACGGAGGCGAACAGGTTGCAGCCCATCGACTGCGTGATGGCGAATCCGTATGCGCCGAGGAGCATGAAACCAGCCTGGCCCATGTTCATCAGGCCCGTCATGCCGAAGTGAATGTTCAAACCGATGGCGGCGAGTACGTACGCCGCCGTGGTCGGGGCGATCAGCTCGCCCGCCGCGTTGGAGATGATTGTCATGATGTCCATGGATCAGCCCACCCTTTGCTGCTTGCCGAAGATGCCCTGCGGGCGCACCAGCAGAACGATGATGAGGATTGCCAGCGCGCTGGCGTAACGCATATCGTTGGGGATGACGAGCGAGCTCATGTCCGCCACGATGCCGATGACCAGCGAGCCGATCAACGCGCCATTGGCGGTGCCGAGGCCGCCGAGCGTCACCGCGGCGAACATCAGCAGGATCAGGGTCGCGCCGGTGTTCCAGGAGATGCCGTTCAGGTAGACGCCGAGCAGCACGCCGGACAGGGCTGCCATCGCGCACGAGAGGATCCAGACCACGCGGACCACCTGATCCACGTTGATACCGGATGCCGCGGCGAGCGCCGCGTTGTCGGACACGGCTCGTGTGGCGCGGCCGAGTCGCGTCTTGTAGAGGAACAGGGTGACGCCGACGATCACGCAGATGGCGATGAGCGCGGAGACCAGCGTCGGCATGTCGGTGGTGATCGGTCCGAGCTGGAAGCTGTCCGGCACCGATTTGACGATGCCTTTGATGTCGCCACCGAAGAAGAACTGGAACGTGTACTGCAACGCCATGGACAGGCCGATGGTGACGATCATCTGCTGCATGGTGCCGACGTGGCGTCTGCGTAGCGGCCCCCAGACGATTTCGTTTTGGATGAAGCCGGTCAGCGCGCCGATGACGATGGCGAAGATGGCGGAGGCGATGAGCGGCATGTGCAGCATCTGCGTGCCGACGTATGCCATGAGGCCGCCGAGCGTCACCTGTTCGCCGTGTGAGAACGACTGCAGGCCGGTGGTGCCGTAGACGAGGTTCATGCCGACGGACATGAGGCCCAGCATCAGGCCGAAGATAATGCCGGAATACAGTTGCTGCCAGATGCGTTTGCCGACATTGGAGCCGTCTTTTTTGACTGGCGATTGCGTGGCCGCCGTCGATCCGGATGTGCCGGTCGCGCCTTTCGTGCCGTTTGCCGAGCCGGACGATCCAGATGTGCCGGACGTGCCGCTGCCGGCGGAATCGCCCGCCTGGTCGAATCGGACGACTCCGCGCTGCTTGTCGAAGCTGGCTTTCCTGATCGTCACCGTTGCGCTGCTTGCCTTCAGACCGTGCTCTTTCGCAACGGATGCGTCGATGGTGACGGTGTAATCGCCATCATCGGCAACGGAAAACGCCCACTTGCCGTCGGCAGCGGTTTTGGTTTCCGCCGTTGCCTTGCCGGACAGCGTGATGGTGACGTCGGCGATCGGCTTCTTGTCGGCGTCCTGCAGGATGCCGTTGACGCAGCCGTTGCTGGCGGTCGGATTGCATTCATCGACGGCCTGCGCGCCGGAATCGGCTGCGGACGCGATGGCGGGAGGGAGTACGAAAAGCATCGAGAGAACGGCGACAATCGAACAGAGTATGACGATTCCCGGTCGACGATGCCGTGTGAGATACGTTACGGCTGTCATAGGTTTTTCCTCTCTTGTTGTTTTCACAACGTAGGAGAGGAAACAGCTCGCGCGGTTGCGCTCAGATTTCCTGAACGTTACCCGATGACCGCCCGTGTAACGTGAAAATTACGCGCGGCCAAGCCGGTGACAGCTATGCGTGGCCGCCCAGCATGGCGATGCCGAATCCGAGCGCCACGCAGGCGAGCGGCACCGCGACCGTGGCAGCGCCATAGCCCAGGGCCATGGCGAAACGGCGTTTGCGAATCAGCGACAGCACCTCGTTGATCGCCGACGAGAATGTTGAGAATCCGCCGAGGAACCCCACAACGAACGTCATTACCGTGCCCATATCCACCGACTGCGCATAGTACGACATCATGGCGATGCCGGCGCACAGGGAGGCGACGCCGTTGATGACGAGCGTGGCCAGGGGGAAGCTGTGGTTGCCGTCACGGTTCCAGCTGCGTTGGATCGACACGTCAAGCACATAACGGGCCATGGCGCCGATGCCGCCGAACAGGCAGATCATCCAGGTCATCAGCGCACCTCCCCTGTGGTCGGGTCGGCGACGAGCGGGATTTCCGCGGTGACCGGCTTGGGTTCGAAGCTGGGCAGAGGTGCGACGGGTTGCGATGACTGCGGCTGCGATTCGATTTTCGGCACCTGCCCGGTCTGCGCGACCTGCTGGGCGACCTGGGCCGCCTGCTGTGCCGCCTGCGCGGCCTCCAACGCGGCCTGCGCGGCCGAATGTGCCGCATCCGCCACCTTCACGTGGCGCACGCCCTGCGCGTCCGGCACGTTGTTCTGCACGTTTTGCGCGGCCGGCACGTCCGATTCGCCCGAATCGGCCATGGGGACCGTCTGCGTAACACTCTGCGTAGCCGATACTGCAGTGTCGGTCATCTGGACGTCCTGCACGATGCCGTACGCGTCCGAATCGCCCGAATCGGACATTGAGGATACGGAAGCCGTGGAGGCATCGGCGATCGCGTTACGGACCCGCTTGCGTGTGCCGCGCGCCAGCAACGCCTGCATCAGCGCCACGCCAACCGCGGCCGCGATCAGACCGCCAGCGAAACTTCCCGCAAGATAGCCGAGCGCGCTGCCGAAACGCTGCTCGCGCATGCCTTCCATGGTTTCCAACATCACGCCGGACATCGTCGACAGTCCGCCAAGCAAACCAAGCCCGACGCCACGGCTGACGACCTGCCGCACCCTGCGGCGCAGCCACGACGCGGTCGCCATGTATTCGGTCAGCATCGCAAACAGGAAGCAGGCGAGCATATTCGACACGAACGTGCCCACCACGAACGGTGAACCGTTCACCGACGGCAGCAGCAGGTCCGTGGCGCGACGGAACCCGACGCCGACGAAGCCGCCGACGAACACCACGAGATACATCAGACCATCGGCAAGAGGGTTGAATCGCGCCTGCATGCGTTTCATCGGCGCGAGCGGAATCTGCGGCGGATGCTTGGATGCGGCGGCACCGGACGGGCGCACATCCGCGCGCGCCACTTCGGCGACGTCGATCGACTGTGTGGCGGGATTCGGCTCATCACCCGCGTTTGGCGAGTCTGCCGCCCGTTGTTCTTGCGATTCCATCACGTTCCCCTTGTACTTGGCTTTCCGCGGACAGCGTCGTTCCGCCCCAGCCATACGGCAACGAGCTGGCCGCAGGTGCCGTCTTCCTAACCTTGTACGAGTCTACACGTGCGTTGCAACCAAACATCGAACATGTCCGATTCGGTGGATAACTGTGGATAACTTCGGGTGGCCCTAGACGTCTACGAATGGTTATGGAAGACGGTACGGCCGCGTCAGACGGACACGTCGCACAACCGCCGCATCGCATGCCGTGCGTCGCTTTCGTCCTCGCCGCTGAACAACACGACCAGATAGTCGCCGGCGCGCAGCCGCGTATCGCCATGCGGCACGATCTGCCGTTCTCCGCGACGCAGGCCGATCACCAGACAGCCGTACGGCCAGCGCACGTCACGCATCAGCTTGCCGTCCGCGGTCGCGCCCATTTCCACAGGCAGTTCCATGATGCCGTTGTCGATGCGATTGGCGATTGCCGTCGTGCCGCCTTGCGCGCGCATGTACCGTTCCAGCAGCTCGCCGTAGATCGGTTTCGTACGCAGCAGGTCGGAGACGAGCAATGCGATGAACGCGACGGCGGCGACCGGCAGCATGTGCGTCAATGTGCCGGACATTTCCACGGCCAGCAGAATCGACGTGATCGGTGTTTTCACGGACGCGGCCAGCGTGCCCGTCATCACGCATACCGAGAAAATCGCCACGGAATCGGACGGCAGGTTGCCGAACTGGTGCAACGTCTCGCCGCAGATACCGCCGGCGAGTGAGCCAACCGCGAGAATCGGCATGAAAATGCCGCCGGGAGCGCCTGAACCGAAGCTGGTGGAGGTGAACAGCACTTTCGCCACGAACAGCACGCACAGCATGCCCAAGCCGACGCGCGCATGCTCGGCCATGGCGATCAGGTTCGAGCCGCCGCCGAGCACGTCAGGCAGCCAAATGCCGATTGGCAGCGCGAGTGCGATCGCGATCAAAGGGCGGCTCCATGCGGGAAGCTTGCCGTACAGCGTTTGGAAGCCGAGCAGCGAACGGTTCATCAGCGAACCAACCAAACCGGCCACCAATCCCAGCGGAATCAGCCACCCGTATTCGCCGAGCGGCAGTTGGCCGATGGTGCCGAAGTCAAGCACCGGACGCAGGCCGAAACAGTATTTCGATACGAAATCGGCGGTCAGGGACGCGGCGGTGGCGCCCATCAGAATCGCGGGCGAAAAACTGCGATGCACCCCTTCCAAAGCGAACATCATGCCGGACAGCGGTGCGCTGAACGCGGCGGACAGGCCGGCCGCGGCACCGGCGGTGACCAGATAATGCTCCTGCATGTCCTCACGTTTCTTGCCGCGCAGCCGGTGCGATAGGAACTGCGCGCCCGATGCGCCGATTTGGATGGACGGTCCTTCGCGGCCGAGCGAGAGGCCGAAGAGCGATCCGAGCAGGCCTCCGATGAAGCGAACCGGCAGAATCGTCTGCCATCGCATTTTCAGGCCGCAGATCACCACGCCGTTGGTTTGCGGAATGCCGCTGCCGCCGGCCATCGGCTCTTTTTTGACCATCCATGCGATGGCGAGCGCGGCTGCGATTGCGGCGACCGCCCACGGTGCGACCAGCCACGGGGTTTCGCGGATGCGCGCGTAGATCCAGCGCGCGGTGTCGGTGCCGTATTCGATGCCGAGACGGTAGAGGACGACGAGGAAGCCGGAAATCAGGCCGACGAGAATGCCGGCAGCGGCCATCTTCCATTTCAGGTGGTCGAATCGCGGGACCAGTTTGCTGAACCTGTCAAACCTGTCGAACCTGTCGTTAGGCGGCATTGCAGTCATCGCACTCCCCTTTTCCGTTCCTCCGCCGCGCACCCCGTCGGTGTGTATGCGGTGTGCGTCATACGCGCACGCCATCGCACGCACCATACGCAAAGTGCCGGCAGGCACAGGCCCACCGGCACTTGTCATTGACGTTCGTTACCGACGTTCATATCGACGAATCAGCCGAATCAGCTTCAGTCGATCAGCGAGTTGATCTGGATGATGTGGTCGCGCTGCGGGCCGGTGCCGATCACGGAAATGCGGCAGCCGGACAGTTCCTCAAGACGCTTGACGTAATCCTGGCAGGTCTTCGGCAGATCGTTGAAGTCATGGACCTGGGAAATGTCCTCGTCCCAACCCGGCATGGACTCGTAAATCGGCTTCGCGGCGGCGAACTCGGCCTGGTCGGTCGGCATATCGTCGCGACGCTCGCCGTTGACGTCGTACGCCACGCACAGCGGGATTTCCTTGAGGCCGGTGAGCACGTCGAGCTTGGTGAGCACGATGTCGGTCAGGCCGTTGACCTGGGCCGCGTAACGGTTGACGACCGCGTCGAACCAACCGCAGCGACGCGGACGGCCGGTGGTCACGCCGTACTCGTGGCCTTGGGCGCGCAGCCATTCGCCGTCCTCGCCGAACAGTTCGGTCGGGAACGGGCCTTCGCCCACGCGGGTCACATACGCCTTGGAGACGCCGATCACGCGGGTGATCTTGGTCGGGCCAACGCCGGTGCCGGTGCAGGCGCCGCCGGCGGTCGGGTTGGAGGAAGTCACGAACGGGTAGGTGCCGTGGTCCACGTCGAGCATGGTGGCCTGGCCGCCTTCGAACAGCACGGTCTTGCCCTCGTCGAGCGCCTTGTTGAGCACCAGGGAGGTGTTGGCAACGTACGGCTTCAGGCGTTCGCCGAGCTTGAGCAGCTCGTCGGTGGTCTCGTCCACGTCGATCGGGCGACGGTTGTACAGCTTGACGAGCATCTGGTTCTTCTGATGCAGGCTGGCCTCGACCTTGTCATGCAGGTGCTCCGCGTTGAACAGGTCGTGCACGCGGATGCCCACGCGGTTGATCTTGTCGGCGTATGCCGGGCCGATGCCACGGCCGGTGGTGCCGATCTTGTGCTTGCCGAGGAAGCGTTCGGTCACCTTGTCGAGCACGCGGTGATACGGGGCGATGATGTGCGCGCTTTCGCTCACCAGCAGTCGGGAGCAGTCCACGCCACGGCTTTCAAGGCCGTCGATCTCCTGGAACAGCACTTCCGGATCGACGACGACGCCGTTGCCGATGACAGGGGTGGTGTTGGGGCTGATGATGCCGGACGGCAGCAGATGCAGCGCATACGATTCGTCGCCGACCACCACAGTATGGCCAGCGTTATTGCCGCCGTTGAAGCGGGCCACGTAGTCGACCTTCGTGCCGATCAGATCCGTTGCCTTGCCTTTGCCCTCGTCTCCCCACTGGGCACCGATCAAAACAATTCCAGGCATGTTGTTGCACCTCCGTGCGTACGCGATTCTGCCTTAAGCCTTGCGCCTAAAGCCTTACAAAGGTTACTCTTCACCCTCTACCGGGTCTGAGGGATGCTCACGGCTCCGGACCGACCGTAATCGGATTGCAACCGGTCCGAAAAACAGACCAGAAAACGCCCGAAAACAGTTCGAAAGACCGTTGGCTAGTTCAGCGCGCGCCCGGCACTGCCGAGCTGCTTGCATGCTTCGACCACACGCGCGGCCATCGCGGATTCAGCTTCACGACCCCAGGATCGCGGATCGTACAGCTTCTTGTTGCCCACCTCACCGTCGATTTTGAGCACCGAATCATAGTTGGAGAACATGTGACCGGCCACCGCACGGCTGAATGCGTACTGCGTATCGGTGTCGATGTTCATCTTCACCACGCCGTAGCTCACGGCCTGCGCGATCTCCTCCGGCGCGGAGCCGGAACCGCCGTGGAACACCAGGGCGAACGGCTTACCGGGAGCGACATCCAGCGAGTGCGCGGGGTCGGGCATTTCGCCGGCCTTGATCGCGAGCGCGACCGTGGTCTGGATTTCGTCGAGCAGTTCGGGGCGCAGTTTCACCACGCCCGGTTTGTATGCGCCGTGCACGTTGCCGAAGGTGAAGGCGGCCATGTAGCGTCCGCGCTCGCCGAGGCCGAGTCGTTGCGCGACGGTGATGCCTTGCGCGGGCGTGGAATACAGTTTGTCATTGATTTCGGCGCTGTGCCCGTCTTCTTCGCCACCGACCGCGCCGATTTCGATTTCCAGCACGGTGTGCGCGGCTTGGGATTTGTCGAGCAGTTCTTCTGCGATGTCGAGGTTTTCATCCAGCGGCACTGTGGAACCGTCCCACATGTGTGACTGGAAGGTCGGTTCCTGACCGTGCTTCACCTGTTCGACTTCATGGTCGAGCAAGAGGCGCACCCATTCGTCCAAATACTGTTTGGCGCAGTGGTCGGTGTGCAGGGCGATGGTGATGTTGGGGTATTTCGCCGCGACTTCGTGCGCGAAGGCTGCGAAGGCAAGCGAGCCGGTGACGCGGTCGTTGACGCGTTGCCCGGAGAAGTAGGCGGCGCCGCCTACGGAGACTTGGATGATGCCATCGGATTCCGCCTCGGCGAAACCCTGGAGTGCGGCGTTCAGGGTCTGCGTGCTGGTCACATTGATCGCGGGATAGGCGTAACCGCCGCGGCGTGCGGCGTCCAGCATTTGCGCATAACGTTCCGGCGTTGCAATAGTCATGCCTCCATTATCGCCCAACCCTATCCCACTTGTCATGTGACAACATTCGCCATCTTTCCTTTCCGTTTTCCCGACCGTCCGCTCCATATCCAGGTCGCCCGCCCCACTAGAGCCATATGCCGAGCGTTTTCGTCTCATATTCCGACACTTGCGGGACCGACCAATAAACATGGCGAAACCATTGCGATCGTTCCATCGGAAGTCATAGAATGTCCACCGGATCGCGCGACGAAGAGCCCAACCGGGTGTTCCCGCACGGGCATGCCGCCGCACGTAGATGTTGCGACCAATACCCGCGAGGAGGCTTGATGCACCAGGTTTTCGCCATCTTCCTTCGAGACGTGAAACGCATTCTGAAGAACCCCGTGGCGCTCGTCGTCACGCTGGGTGTGGCCATCATCCCATCACTGTACGCATGGTGCAATATCCTCGCCAACTGGGACCCGTACGCGAACACGGGCAACATCCAAGTCGCTGTGGCGAACGAGGACAAGGGCACAACCTCCACGCTGGTCGGCCATCTCGACGCTGGCCAGCAGACCGTCAACCAGCTTAAGAAGAACCATCAGCTCGGCTGGCGTTTCGTTCCCAAGCAGCAAGCCATCGAAGGCGTGGAATCCGGCAAATACTATGCGGCGATCGTACTGCCGGAAGACTTCAGCTCCAGACTAATCGGCACCGTCACCGGTAAAGGCGACCGACCGTCGATCACGTACTACATCAACGAAAAGCTGAACGCGATCGCGCCGAAAATCACCGATACGGGCGCGACCACGATCGACGAGCAGATCAACACCACTTTCGTTTCCAGCGTGGCCGACGCCGTGGCAAAGGAAGTGAAGGAGGCAGCGGGAGAAACCACCGGCAGCGTGAAAAGCGCGCAAAGCGACGTCGTCAACGATCTGACCGACACCATCAACCAGCTCGAAACCGTCCAACAGCAGCTGCGCGACACCCGTTCCACGCTCGACAAGGCCCTCACCACCATCGATTCGGCCAAACAGTCCAACATCGCGCTCGCCTCGGAAATCACCAACTCGCTTGACACCGTCGGCAAGGCGTCCGACTTGCTGAGCGAGACGCGCACACAAACCGAACGATTCTCGAACACGCTGGTCGGAGCGCTCGACAACGGCAGCACGCAACTGTCCGGCCTGCAGGTTAACGTGAGCAATGCCACCGGCACCGTGCTCAGCGGACTGAACACCACGCAGGACGCGCTCGACCAAGTGTCCAGCACCATGCATCACGTCAACACCACCACCGGCAATGTGCTCGACGACGTGGAGAAGGCGTTGCAGGCCAGCCAGCTGGATCCGAACAGCCAAACGTATAAGGATCTTTCCGCGCAGCTCGCCGAAGCCCGCAAACAGCTGACGTTCCAGCAGCAGCGCATCGACGCCTTCGATCAGGACACCACGGCTGCGATCAACGCGGGGAAGAACACCGCGAACGGGTTCAACGACGATGTCACCACGCTGGCGAAGAACGGCACGGCGTCGATGGCGAGCGCACGCACGACCATCACCGGCACGGTCATGCCGAATCTCAACACCGGGCTCGATACACTCAGCCTGGCCAATGGGTCGCTGTCCGGCACGCTTACCACGCTGCAAAGCACGCTGGAACAGGGCAACGGGCTGCTCGACCAGTTGTCGCGCACCGTGACCCAAACGAACACCACCATTGCTGGCACGCAGACACAGCTCGCCAATCTCGCCAAACAGCTCAACACCACGCGCACCGATGTGGCCGCGTTGAGCAGTTCGGCGATGTTCCAGCAGCTTTCCCAAGCGCTCGGACTTGACGCGAGCGAGGTCGGCTCGTTCGTGGGCGAGCCGGTGCATTTGGACGAACAGGTCCTCTACCCGGTCAAAAACTATGGTTCCGCGGTCACGCCGTTCTACACGAATCTTGCGCTGTGGGTCGGTGGATTCGTGCTCGTCGCGATCTACAAGCTTGAAGTGGACCGCGATGAGAAGATCCGCATGTACACGCCACGCCAAGGCTATATGGGCCGTTGGCTGCTGTTCGTCACGGTCGGATTCCTGCAGGCGATCATCGCCACGATCGGCGATCTCGCGCTGGGCATCCAATGCGAGCATCCGTTCCTGTTCATCCTCGCCGGCATTTTCGCCTCGTTCGTCTACGTGAACATCATTTACGCGCTCGCCGTGGCGTTCCGGCATATCGGCAAGGCCGTCGCCGTGATTCTGGTGATCATCCAGATTCCGGGCGCGGCAGGCCTCTACCCCATCGAGATGATGCCGGAATTCTTCCGCCGTCTGAAACCGTTCCTACCGTTCACCTACGGCATCAACGCGATGCGCGGGCCGATCGGCGGCATGTATGCCAACCATTATTGGATCGACATGCTCTCGCTGTTCTGGTATCTGCCTGTGGCGCTGTTCATCGGCTTGGTGGTCCGCAAGCTGGCGTTGAACCTCAACCGCCTGTTCGACAACCGTCTGGCGGACACTGATCTGATGATCACCGAACATAACGAAGGCACGGTGGAACCGTTGCGGCTCACCGAGACCGCGCAGCAGATCGCCGAGGAGTTCCCCGAACTCGCCCGCAGACGGGCGATTCATTTCTTCCGCCTGTACCCGCGCCTGGTGCGTTGGGGATTCCTCGCGCTGGCGGTACTGCCGTTCGTGTTCCTGCTATTGCTATTCATCACGCGCATGAAGCTCGCCATGCTGCTCGGTTGGATCATTTCGATCATCGCCATCGACACATATCTCATCGTGGTGGAGTATCTGCGCGAACGGTATGCGAATTATCTGGGCGAGGAAGCGATGAGTGCGGAAGAGTTCCGCAGCGCGATCCTGCACGAGAACCTGCTGTTCCGGCCGGGCATGCATTACAAGCCGATGCATGCCGTACGTACGAGGCTGTATGAGGCTGCGCATGGTGGTTCGGCCGGACATGCGCCTGAACATGCGGCTGAGTATGCGGCTGGAAACACGGACGGAAATGCTGGCAGGAGTCTGCGTGAGGAGGGGAACGAACAGTGAAAATGATCTGGGGCATCTTCAAGCGGGACATGTGCCATGCCACCCGCAACGTGATCGCCGTGATCGTCTCGATGGGCCTGGTGGTGGTGCCGGCGCTGTACGCCTGGTTCAACATCGCGGCCAGCTGGGACCCCTACGGCAACACCAAGGCATTGAAGGTCGCCGTGGCCAATAACGACAAGGGTTACAAGTCGGATCTCATACCGGTGCGCGTCAACGTGGGCGAAACCATCATCAGCACACTGCACGCCAACGACCAGCTGGACTGGCAGTTCGTGAAAAGCGACAAGGCAATCGACGGGGTGAAATCCGGCGAATACTATGCGGCGATCGTAATTCCGAAAGGTTTCAGCGCCGACATGATGACGCTGTTCTCCCCCGACATCAAACACGCGCAGCTCAAGTACTATCTGAACGAGAAAATCAACCCGATCGCCCCGCATATCACCGATCAGGGCGCGACAACCGTGGTCAACACGATCGACAAAACCTTCGCCAAAACGATTGCGCAAGTCGGACTCGACCTGGCCTCAAGCATCCTACACTATTCGCAAAGCCCGCAAATGGCCGAATACATGCGCAACCTCAACGGCAATCTCACGACCATGGCGGATACGCTGAGCGGCGCATCGCAGCAGGTGACGTCGTATTCGCAGCTGCTCGGCTCGGCGAACGACATCGTGGATTCCACGGGCAAACTGCTCGCCTCGGCGACCAAGGCGGGCAAACAGGCCCAGAACGCGTTGAAGCAAGGCAAATCAGGTGCCACGTCACTCACTTCTGCAGGTGCGAACGTCACCTCCTCGGTGAACACCGCGCTCGACCAGGTGTCAGGCGCGTTCGACCAAGTAGCTGCCAAGGTGAACAAGGCGTTCGACGCGATCGGCAAGGGCTCAGACACCGCAGCCAGCCAGTTGGCAACGTTGAGCGAACAAATCTCCAGCGGCGAATCGCTGTACGACACGTACATCACAAGCCTCAACCACATGCGCGAATCGGTGGAACAACTACCGGACAGTGATTCCGCGAAACAGGCGCTGCTGGAAGCCATCGACCGGGAGATCACGCTGCTGGAAGCCGCCAAAGGCGATTCGCAGAAGCTCGCGCAGCAGCTGAAAGACGCTTCCACGCAGGTCACGCAGGATACCGCAGCCGCGGAACGCTCCCGCAAGGAGATCCTGAACCGCATCACCTCCGCGAAGCAGTCGATCAGCAATGTGCGCGACGATTACGCCACGAACGTCAAGCCGAAAATCGACGCGCTCGCCTCCACAGTCAGCACGCTGATCTCCCAAACCGACAGCATGATCACCCAGCTGAGCGGCACCGCCGACGGTCTGGACGATGTGACGGGCGATGTGGGGACGAATGTGACGTCCATCCGTTCCACGCTCGGCGCGATCGCGAAGAAACTCGACTCGTCGGCAGCGACGGTGAAGGAGCTGATCACGAAGCTGGAGACAGGCGGAAACGCCGGTGACGGCAACAGCGATGGTGGCGACGGTGACAACGACGCCGATTCGGGCGAATCGGACGAACTACGTGCACTGGCCACCGCCAACGCGTCCACACTGTCCACGCTGATTTCCGCGCCCGTCGCACTGCATCGCGTCTCGGTGTACCCGATCGCGAACTACGGTTCGGCCATGGCGCCGTTCTATACGATCCTGTCAATCTGGGTGGGTGCGATCATCCTGTGCGCCATGCTGAAAGTGACGATTTCGGACCGCGAGAAGGCGCATGTGCTGGGCTTGGGCGACACGCTGCCGCGCATCGCCGGCCCGTCCGGCCCGGGGAACGCCTCACGTTGGGGACTGCGCCTCGACCACGAGTATTTCGGACGGTACGCGATCTTCGCACTGCTCGCGTTGCTGCAGGGCACACTGGTTTGCCTGGGTGACACGTATTTCCTTGGCGTGCAGGCGAATCATGCGCTGCAGTTCCTTGCCGTGGGGTGGCTTGCCGCGCTCGTGTTCTCGAATATCGTGTATACGCTGACCGTGTCGTTCGGCGATATCGGCAAGGCCGTGGCCGTGGTGCTGCTGGTGATGCAGGTCGCCGGTTCGGGCGGTACGTTCCCTATCGAGACGCTGCCGAAGTTCTTCCAAATGCTCTACCCGTTCCTACCATTCCCGCACGCCATCGATGCCATGCACGCCGCGATGGCCGGATCATACGGCAATGAGTACCTGCTTGACATGGTGTATCTCGCCTTGTTCCTGATTCCTTCGCTGCTGCTGGGATTGGTGTTGCGCAAGCCGGTGATCCGGTTGAACAACTGGGTGAGCCGCAATCTGGAGTCCACCAAGGTGATGTGACGAGGCGGATTTGAACGGGCTGGTTTGAGCCGGTTTAGATCGGTTTCGGCTGGTACACGTGAACGCGCTGCCCGCCATCATCGACGACCTGAAAACCCAAAGCCACGAATTCGTCACCATCGACCAGCCGGCAAAAACCTAAGCTAGCGTGGAGGCGTAGGGCATTGTCCTGCCCAGTCACTTCCCTTACGTACCGCTGCGCCATCCCGGCGCTCCTCTGCGCCGCCACTACCCCACATGTCGCCTCCTCACGCACCAACAAGTGTCCGATCCCCCCGAATCAGCCACCCACGCGTCATCCGGTCACCCCAGGTTGTCCGATTCGGGAGAAACGGACACTCAGGGGCACCGTGCAAACCACACGTTGATCAGAGAACCGGCAACCACCAGCACAACACCGATCCAGAACGGCATGCCCAGCGCCACGCCCAACAGAAGCGTGCTAGAAGCCGTGGAAAACAGCGGAGTCGCGTACGAACCAATCGCAAGCGTTTCCATACTGCCGTGCAACATGCCGTATCCCCAGCACGCATAGCCGCCCGAAATCGAAGCGGCGCACGCAATCAGCGCAGCATATCCACCGATGCCGGGCGCCGTGTCCGGCAAACCGTCTCCCGAAACGAAATGGATGGTCCACAGTACAACGGCCACACAGCAGAAGAAAATCGTCGTGCCGTCGTAACCGCCGGACAACGACGGCGTAAAAGTCGCATAAATCGCCCAAATAAAGGCGCCAACAAACGCGAGCACATACGGTAGGGGGTTACTGGCGATATTGTGGACCGCTTCCTGCATATCAAGGCTTTCTCCGCCAACCGCCATCGCCACACCGATGGTTGCGATCACCGCGCCAGGAATCGCTTTGGCGACCGCACCACGTTTGTGCGATACCGCTGCGGTCATCAGCACCAGCAGCGTCGGCCACAAGTAGTTGACAAGGCTGACTTCCACGGATTGCGCGTTCGTTGTGGCCAGGCCGATCGACAGCGAGATTGACGCCTCGTATGCGATGAACATGAGTCCGCCTGCGATGAGGTACTTGCATGGCGCTTCGCGGATTGGTTTCGGACGGCGCACAATGAACAGCATGACACCACCGACGGTGTAGATGAGCGCCGAACCGAGCGTGGCGCCGAACGATTCGGAGACCAGTCGCACGAGGCCGGCCATGAAGCCCCACAGGACGATTGCGAACAGGCCGATGAGTGTCGCCGCGTGTGATGTGGCATGGCCGAGTAGCGGATTGCAGGAGTTGCCGGTGGGGTGGTTTGCGCCGGAATCGGAGGGGGACTTCTGGTTCGTGTTCACGGGCTCCAGCCTACCCATCGCCCTCCACGAGTGTCCGATTCTGCAGAATCGGACACTCCTGCAACCTGCGATGCCGCGAACCCGATTACCCCCGGAACCGCACCAACAGCAGAGTCAACCACCCCATCCGACGCTGCCGCACCAGCCGTATCGGCAGCCAAGTCCATGCGTCCCGCATCCACACAGCCCACGCGTCCCGCACCTCCACGGCCCGCCGACGCGCACACGTCGCCCATGACCAAATCATCCAACGTCACACCGAACATGTCGCAAAGCATCAGCAGCTTGTCACAAACGTCGCGTTCCACGCCACCATCTTGCGGTTGCATTGCGATTCGCAACCAAATTTTGCGACGCAACCGACAGTTGCGCGACGCGAAGTTGGCTTCACGGGTCTTTTACGACAATAGAAAAACCCTTGAAATTCCAACGATTCCAAGGGTTTCGAATGGAGCGGATGACGGGAGTCGAACCCGCCTTTAAAGCTTGGGAAGCTTTCGTTCTACCGATGAACTACATCCGCAAGGTGTGCCTTTTGGGCACGAAACTTCAGTTTAGCACGCAACGGATGCGTATGCGGACACAGACCGACATGCGATACCAATTTTCCGTAATATCACGGAGACTCAACCACGCGGCCGCTGCGAATAGTCGCGAGAATATCTGCCAGCCGAGCCGCCCGAATCATGCGCGGATCCATACTGCGTTCCAAATTGCGGCCCACCGGCACCAGCCATCGCAGAACGTCCGCCTTGCCGAATATCCGCCGCCGCAACGCCGCTCGTGGCATAACCGCCGGCCAAATATCCGGACTGCACGCCCTGCTGACGCATCTCCTGCCCCATCTGCATCAGCCGCGCAATGCGATCCGAGGTCGGCGGGTGCGTAGAAAACAGCTTGGAGAAGCCCTCCGCAGAGAACGGACTGGCGATCATCATCGCAGCCACCGACTGCGTGCCGGCGGTCTTCTCCATCGGCATCGCGGCTGCACCGCCGGAAATCTTGCTCAACGCGGAAGCGAGCGCTTCCGGATCCTCCGTCAACTTGGAACCGTCTTCGTCGGCGTCGTATTCGCGTGTGCGGGAGATTGCCATCTGTATCAGCGACGCTGCGATCGGCGCCAGAATCGCGCTCAGCAGCACACCCAGCAATCCCAAGCCGCCGGACGCCGAATCGTCGCGGTCGTCACGCGAACGGCCGCCGCCGAAATACATGAGCGAGTAGCCGAGGTACGAGATGACGGTGGCCATGGCGGAGGCGATTGCGGACGTCAGAATGTCGTGGTTGTAGACGTGCATGAGTTCGTGTCCGAGCACGCCGCGAATCTCACGTTCGTTAAGCGTCTGTAGGATGCCTTGCGTGCAGCAGACCGCCGCGTGTCGTTCGTTGCGCCCCGTCGCGAACGCGTTGGGGCTCATGGTGGGGGCGATGTAGATGCGCGGCATCGGCTTACCTGCCTTCGCCGATAGCTCGCGGACGATCTTGTATAGTACGGGGGCTTCCTGCTCGCTCACCTGTCGAGCGTGCATGCTGGCGATCGCCAGTTTGTCGGAAAACCAGTAGGAGACGAACGTGGAGCCCAGGCCGATGAGAATGTAGTAGCCGAGCGTGCTTTGACTGGCGCCGGTCGCCCACCAGATGAGCATGATGACGCCCCACATCAACGCGAACAAAAGCGTTGTTTTCAAGCCATTGCAATGGCCGTGCACCTGCAATTTGCCGTTCATGGCCACCAGCCTAGGAATTCAGGCTGGGATTTTGCTGTATACAAGCTGAAGGGTGGATTTGCAACATCTAGAAACATGCCACGCAACGACGCTACAGCATCGGCCATAGACCTATCTGCGGCACGGCGAGAGTCACCCCAACTTGAAACGTATTACCCCCGCATATCCCCCGAATGCACTGCGTCGAGCGTGCCGATCAGGCTGGTCAGCAAATCGTTGCGGCCGCACGCGTTCGTCAGCACCGCCAGCACGTACGTGCCCGACTGCGACATCACCAGTCCGGCATCGTTCAGCGCGTACAAATCGCCTTCGCCGTTGATCCATCCGGCCTTCGTGTACACGGTGTCCGCATCGCCAAGGGCCGCGTGGATGCAGGAGTTCAGCGAATTCGTCATGTCTCCGGACAGCCATTGCAGCGATTCGGGCGTGATGTTCTGCACCCCCGCCGTTTGCCCGGCGAACAGGAAACCGTATCCGGCGGTCCACAGTTTGGCCATGTCGCGCGCGGAGGTGAACAGGTACCCGCCGCGATCACCCATTCTGGAAGCCGCGCCTGCCTGTTCGGCCCACGTGTTGAAGCAGTCGAGGCCATACGTTTTGTACAGCCAGTCGTAAGACGCGTTGTCGGAATTGCGCAGGACGGCGTCGACCTTCTGGTGGACGGTGGCGGACTGCGCGTCAGCGGATTGGGCCACGCTGTTCAGGTCGACGGTGCCCGTTGAGAACAGCGATATCAGGTATGGCGCCTTCGCCGACGAGGCCGAATAGATCTGTGCATCGGCGTTGTATGCGATCGTGCGGCCGGTCGTGATGTCGGCGAGCACGAATGATGCGGTATATCCGTCGGCTTCGAAAGTGGCGATTTGAGACTGCACGGCGGCCTGCGAATCGGCGCTTAGCGTGAAGCCCTGCGTTGTGATCGTGGCGCTGCCCTCGACTGCGGAAATGCCGTCCAGCGCGACCTGCGTCGGCGACGAGACGGCTTGTGTCTGCGATTGCGGCGCGCTGTTTTTCTTAAGCGCGCCCGACGTGGAGGACGTTTCCGAAGACGTTCCCGAGGACGCCGCTGCGTGGGCTTCCTCTTCGAGATGCACATCGACAAGACCCACGCCCATGGCGAAGCCGATCAGGCAGGCGATCAGCAGGCCCACGACGGACACGGAACAGCAGTACAGTGCCTTGCGCTTGACGTGTTTTCCAAAGTTCATGCCGACTTCACAACCTTAGATTTCAATGCCCGCATCCGTTTGCGATGATATTGCGCACCGCGTTTCACTGGGGTCAGCCTAGCGCATGGACCCGAACTTCGGGGGTAATAGGTCAAAACGACCGCGTACGTCCGATTCTGGAGAAACGGGCGGTTGTGCGATCGAAAACGCACGCTACGCGACCAGTCCGCCGAAAATCGACCACTAAAGCGGCAAAACTAACGCCCTGCACGTCCGATTCAGAGGAATCGGACGTGCAGGGCGTTACTAGATTGCGTTAAAAGGCTTGGAGTTAGGGTGTCAGGAAGTCAGCACTCCCACCCTAATTCCAGCCGGCCCGATTCAGGCATGCGCCAGCGCGCGCATCTGCTCCGGGTCGATGACCTTCTTGTGCTCGCGACCTTCCTTCGCACCCTCAGCACGTTCGTACGCGTCGACCTTCTTCCAACCGGCGAAGTCGATCGGCTTGACACCGCGGGAAGCCAGCAGACGGTCGATAGATTCCGGATCGCGGTCAGCGGCCACGCGACCGCCTTCGGCGGCCTTGGACAGGTCCTCCAGCATGTTGGTGACGATGAGCAGCGCGTCGGACTTGGTGGAGCCAATCAGTCCGACCGGGCCGCGCTTGGCCCAACCGGTGGCGTACAGACGCTCACGCACCTGCGCGCCCTCGCCGGAGGCCTCCGTGGTGATGCGGCCGTCGCCGTTCGCGTTGGCCAGGTGCGCGCGACGCTCGTCGTACGCGATGCCCGGCGCGGTGGCCGGCTTGTAGCCGATTGCGTGATACACGGCCTGCACCGGGTACTCTTCGAATTCGCCGGTGCGAGTCATCTTGCCGTCCGCGGAAGTCGTCGTCTTCTCCACGCGAATCGCCTTGACCTTGCCGTCCTCGCCCAGCACTTCGACCGGAGCGGAATTGAAGTGGATGTAGTACTTGCGATCCGCCGGGTTGCCTTCGAAATCGGTGTCGCCGTCGTCTTCCATGTCCTCGGCCATCTCGCGGATGGTGAACAGCTCCTCGACCATCTGACGGGTCAGCTTGTCCTTGCCGGCCTCCTCGATAGTGTCGTCGTCCAGATCGAAGTCGTCTTCGTTGATGATCAGCTGCACGCCCGGCAGCTTCTCCATTTCGCGCAGCTCCTGCACGGAGAACTTGGCCTGAGCCACGCCACGGCGGATGAACAGATGCAGGGTCTTGGCCTTGTTGGCCTTGATGCCCTCGTACACGTTGTCCGGAATGTCGGTGCGTTCCTTCAGGTCGTCGGCGTTGCGCATCAGCTCGCGCGCCACGTCCATGGCCACGTTGCCGCCGCCGATCACAGCGACTTCCTCGGCATCGAGCGGCCATTCGCGGGCGCCGGTCGGGTAACCGTCGTACCATTCCACGAACTTGGCGGCACCGTACACACCGTCCAAGTCGGCGCCCGGCAGGCCGAGCGGCTTGTCTTCGACGGCACCAGTGGCGAACAGCACCGCGTCGTAGCGTTCGAGCAGCTCGTCGAGCGTCACGTCCTTGCCGAATTCCACGTCGCAGTACAGGTGGATGTCCGGGTTGTCGAGCGTCTTCTCGAGAGCGGATGCGATGAATTTGATGGAAGGGTGGTCGGGGGCCACGCCGTAGCGCACCAGGCCGAACGGCACCGGCAGCTTTTCGAACAGGTCGATGCGGGCCTTGGTGCCCAGTCCCAGCTCTTCGCCGAGCTTGCCCAGCTGGCGCAGGAAAATATCGGAAGAGTAGACGCCTGCGGGGCCGGCGCCGATTACAGCAATACGAAGTTCGTTGGTTTCGCTCATATGTTCCAGCCTAATATATTCCCTGCATTTCCAACAGGGGGCATTACGATTCCGCCGTATTGCGGCTCTTCCATATTGCGGTCACGCGTGCGGCAGCGTGCGGTACACGTCCGACCGCACGTACACGGCGATGTCGGAAGACGTGACCCATGTTTTCCACGGCACGTGCTGGCTGGCGACGACGATTTGCCGGTAATCGCCCCTCTTCAATCCGAGCCGATGGAAGAAATATTGCGGAAAATCGGTGTCGCCGATAAGGAATTCCGGTGCGCCTTTGGCGGCACAGCTTGCGATTTCGCGGTTCATCTGCGCCCGCGACGGCACCTGGTTCGGCACGAACGTGCGGCCCTCGTACGTGCAGTCCAGCAGATTGCGCGCGAAGTACGGATTTGCCGCGATCGCCGGCCAGCTGTAGCGGTGCGTGTCTTCCATGCGATTCGTGTGCGTGCCGTCGGGCCAGGTCGTGTCGGGAAGATACCGCCAGAACGACACCCAACGGTCGTGTTCGAGGTTGTTGTTGCGCACGAACGTGGCCAGCGCGCGACCGGCTGAATAGTCGTAGCGAATGTCGCATGCGATCGCGGCGGCGGTCCACACCAGACTTGGCAGCAGCGCCACGACGATTGCGATACGGGCGATGTGCGCGACGCGGACGGCGTGCGTGGCACAGGCGGCGCGCAGCGAACGCGAAAGAGGCGTCGGCAGTGGAATATCGGCGATTCCGAGGGCCTTGTCTTGCACGTTGATCCACAGTTGCACGACGAACAGCGCGAAGATGATGCCGATGTGGTGCATGCTGAAGTATTTCGTCGCGCACAGGCTCAGCAGAACATACGTGACCAACAGCAGATCGAGGTTCTTGCGGCGCAACGCGACCCGTGCCAGCACGCTCCAAATCGCCAGTGACAGCGCCACGCACAACGCAATCGCAAGAACGCCCATGTGCAGACCATGCAGGGAAACATCGCCCGCAAAAGCGGTGAACATGCTTTCGGCGGGCAGCACCGTCCAGAACAGCGCGAATTGCGCGATTGGCGGATTACCGCCGGGATCCTGCACCGCGCCGAACGTGTCGGAGCGCGGCAGGACGCACGCCGTCAATACAAGACCGACGGCCAGCAATACCATCCAAGCTGCGAACCGGGCGGGATTGCCGAAAAGCCCGTCACGTACGGCAGGACGGCCTGTTGCGCCCCGAATCGCACGCACCATCCAAACCAATGCGAACGCGCATGCCAGCGCAATGCCGTAACTGCTGGTGCAGCACAGCAGCACGAACGCGGCCGTCAATCGCCATGGGTGTTCATCGCGCGATTTCCAGCAGGCCGCGATGACGAACAACGCGCAGCACATCAACGCGTAGGGCCGCGAGGTGACGCCGTATTGGTAGCACAGAAAGTAGGTGAACGGCAGCAGCGCAACGGCCAGCCGGGGCAGTGGCGCGCGGAAAACCAACAATCCGCACATTAATGCCGAACAGACCAGCTCAACCCCTTTCAACCCCCATTCATATGGCACGCCCAGCTTCGCCGGAATCGACAGCAACAGCCACCACAGCGGCGGATGGCCTTCGTAATGCGGGCGGACGAGCAGCAGGTCTCGATAAGGGCAATCCCTTGCAATAAGCCACGATTGCGCCTCGTCGAACCACGGCTCGTGGAACGCCATCGTGACGATGACCACCGCAAGATACACGGCGAACACCACCACACGGTAATGCCGTTGCAGGCAGTCAGCAACCGTATTCATAGATAACCCCATCCTCCGTGCCCCACGCGTTGAATATCCCCCATCAGTAAGCCATAAGCATAATAACGCACATGCGACCACTACGGCACTGTGATGCGCCTCTCAAACATCCCACGGGGAACCTTCGGCAAACCTATGATGAACCTTCGGAAACCCGCCTGTCTCACCGCCCCATCGCAGTCACGCTCTCGGCGTCCGATGCTTTCAGAATCGGACGCACGCGGCACGTACAATCGCAACTGGTTTTCGAAAAACCGCGGCGACGACAGACAAAACCGCAATCGCGGCAACGGCACACGGCGAGTACGATGACATCCGGCTTCCGCGCACAAGGACAAGCATGCAGAGACACGCACATAGAGATACGCGCCGGCAGATAACACGCAGCAGAAAGGCAACCATGCGCATTCACATCACGTATACCGGCGGCACCATCGGTATGGTCGAGTCACCGAACGGTCTGGTTCCGGGCGCCGATATGCGCGGCTGGCTGCGCCGGCTGATTGAGGACGCGCATCTGGACCCGAGCTTGTTCTCGTTCACCGAGCTGGACCCGCTGATCGATTCGTCGAACGCGACGCCCGACAATTGGCAGACGATGGCGGACGACCTGCGCGCGCACCGCGATGACGCCGACGCATTTGTGGTGTTGCACGGCACCGATACGATGAGCTATTCGAGCGCCGCGCTGTCTTACGCGCTGACCGGTTTCGGCAAGCCTGTGATTTTCACGGGGTCGCAGCATCCGCTCGGCAAAATCGAATCGGACGCCACCGCGAACGTCACGGGTGCGCTGAACGCCGCGATGAGCGGACGTTTTCATGGCGTCGGCCTGTTCTTCGGCCATCATCTGTTCGCCGGCAACCGTGTGAGCAAATCGTCAAGCTGGGCGTTCGAAGGGTTTTCGGCGCCGTCCACCGGCCCGCTGGCACGTACCGGCACGCCGTGGCATTGGTATGCGGGCGATTCGGCCGGCTCCGGTTGCGGTTGGGCGTCGCCGCTGCCCTACTCCCGTCACGATGTGGCCGTAATCGACATGGCTCCCGGCATTTCCGCCGCGCGATTGGCCGCGATGCTCGACCCTCGTCCGGAAGCGGTGCTGTTGCGCGCGTACGGCGTTGGCAATGTGCCGAGCGACGAGCCAGGACTGACCGACGTGATCGCCGACGTGCTGCATGACGGCGTGCCTGTCGTCATCGCATCGCAATGCCAGCAGGCGGAAGTGCTGCTCGGCCATTACGAGACGGGCGACGCGATCGCCCGCGCCGGTGCGATCGGATCGGGCGACATGACGCTGGAAGCCGCATACGCGAAGATCATGTTCCTGCTGTCGCAGGGCGTGGACGCGGCCGATTTCGGCACGTGGATGCGCCGGAACATCGCTGGCGAAATCTCGCCCAGCTCGATGTAGCACGGCGCAACGCGGTTCAGCCTCCGCACGGCTCGTCGCCGCAACCGGCGCTACTCGCGGTCGAGCAGGGCGGTGAGCGCCCACAGGATGCTGACCACGTCGATCGCTTCCTGCATGAACGCGCCGACGACCACCGGAATGAGGTTGAACGCGGCCGCGACCATGCCGATAATCGCCAATCCAAGGCCGACCAGCACCGCCTGCAGCATCACTTTCTTCGTGCGGCGGGCGATGGCGATGGCGCGCGGCACGGAGGCGATGTCGTCGTTCATAATGACCACCTGCGCCGATTCGGACGCGGCGGTGGACGTGCCGTCGGTCATGGCCATGCCGATGTCCGCAACCGCCAGCACGGGGGCGTCGTTCACGCCGTCGCCGACCATCATCGTCACCTGTCGGGTCATGGATTCGCCGACCACGCGCTGTACGACCTTGTCCCACGCTGGCTGGTTTTGGTGCGCGTCTTCCGTGGCGTTCTTGACGGCCGCGACCTTGCCTTCGGGAAAGAGTTCGGATTGCACGTCGTCGATGCCGACCTCGCCCGCGATGATGCGTGCGGAAGCCTCCTTGTCGCCGGTGAGCATGGACAGTTTCTTCACGCCGAGCCGGTGCAGTTTTTCAAGGGACGATTTCGCGTTTTCGCGAGGCACGTCACGCAGCACGATGCGCGCGGCGAGCTTGCCGTCGATCGCCACGTATGCGGCCATTTCGTCCGGCTCGAGAGGTGCGAACAGCGAGTTCACCTCCGGCTTCTTGGAATCGCCGGCAGCGGTACCGGTCGCCGAATCGCCAACCGCGCTATCGGCCACAGCACCAGCCGCAGTACCGGCCGCCGCACCTGCGCCCAGCACATGCGTGAAGCCGGCCTCGTCGGCCGTCACGTACGCGAAACGACCCACGCGCACGGCATGCCCGTTCACCTCGCCGGACACACCCTTGCCCGACTGTTCCTCGATGTTCTTCACCACGGGGTAATCGCGTCCATGCCCCGGCAGATCGCGTTCGGCGCACAGCCGCTGCCCGTTCTCATAGCGCGCGTACAGCTCCTGCATGGCCTTCTGCCCGGCCGCCGCGATGCCCTTCGACAGAATGTGCACCGAGTAGCCTTCCACCACGCCGGCCATCATCAGAATGTGGTTCTCGTCGTACGGCGAGCTGTTTTCGAACGGCTTCTCGACGCGCACGACCTGCGGCTGCTTGACGGTAAGCGTGCCGGTTTTGTCGAAGAAGATATGCGATACGCGGCCCAGGTTTTCCAGCACGTCCTGCGCTTTGATAAGAATGCCCGCCTTGGCAAGGCGACCGGTGCCGGCCACGTACGCGACGGGAGCGGCGATCAGCAGCGGGCAGGGCGTGGCCAAAACCAGCACCTGCGCGAATCGCAATGGCGTGCCTGCGACGGCCCACGCGATGCCGGCGATCGCCAGCGAAAGAATGGTGAACGGCACCGCCAGCACATCGGCGGTTTTGACGACGGTCGGGCGCGATTCCTGCGCCGACGACACCAGTTCGAGGATCTTCTGATACTGCGAATCCTGCGCCAATTGCGTGGCACGCATCGTCAGCGCGGTCGATCCGTTGACCGCACCCGACAGCACGCGCGCGCCCGCATACACTTCGCGCGGCACCGGCTCGCCGTTGATATTGCTCAGATCCAACGTGGCGACGCCCGACAGCAGTTCGCCGTCGACCGGCACCGTTTCGCCCGGCAGCACGAGGATCACGTCGCCAAGCTTGACCTGGTCGACCGGAACGGTTTCGAAATGCTCGCCGGCCGCGTCGTAAGGCTTGGTTTGGGTGGTGGACTTATTCGTTTCCGCAGCGTTAGGCACATCCACACTGGCGACCTTGCGAAAGCCGTCCGCCGTCATGTCGCCCTCAGCATCACCGGCAGTACCGTCGGCCCCGGCAGCCGCCGCACGTGCACCCACGCCCGGCAACGTCACCACGTGCGCGGTCCGCGGCGCCGCATCAACCAGCGCCGTCAGGTTGCCTTCCGCCTTCGACTGTGCGAATTCCTCAATCGCCTCGCCGGAGGAAATCATCAGCACCACGGCCCACGCAGCCCAGTATTCCTGCACCGCCACCGTCGACGCGATCGCAATAACCGCAAGCAAATCCACACCGACGTGACCGTGCCGCAAATCGTCAATCATGCCGATCACAGTCACCACAATCGTGTACACGACCAGCGCGATCACGATCCACTGCCCGACACCCGGATTGAACGGTCCGAAAGTCAGCGAGACGCCCGCAGCCTCCCACGGACGCCACGAACCCAGCAATGCCAACGGAATCGCGGCAATGATGGCGATCGGCAGCAGCGGAACTTCTTTGCAAATGGAAATGATTCTACGCATGAGAATCTCCTTACGCTCGGTTCGGACGCCTTGTTAACCCATCGGCGCCCCGCCTGCGCGGACCATCGATACACGGCGTAAAAAGATATTTCCAGCATAACAGAGCATTGCGATTGCCGCGGTCGTTTGCGTGTGCTTCCGTTCGTCGCGCGCGTTCCGCGCATACGAAAAGGGCCGTGCGATTGCTCGCACAGCCCTTGTTTTCCGCCGTTTTTCGGCTTGTTCAGCGTTTTCCGCGATTACGCGGATTGCGGTTGCGACTTCGCCGTCAGCCTATCGGGTGGCAGCCACCCGTATCGCTGTCGGCATGAATGCCGCACACCGTACGTTGCCGTACGATGCCGCGCATCCGGCTTTACCACAGACCGAACGGATCAAACAGGCCACCGCCGTCGCCGTTGTTGCCGTTACCGCCATTCTGGCCGTTCTGGCTGCCGCCATTCTGGCCGTTGCCGTTATCGTCGTTGCCGTTGTTCTGCTGACGCTGTTCCTGCTTGTTGGAGGAGTTCGTCTTGGTCTCTTCCTGGTCGAGCGTCACTTCGAGATCCATGGTGTTACCGCCGCGCACAACGGTCAGCTTCACCTTGTCTCCCATGGCGGAGGCGCGCACGTAACCGAGCAGCGAGTAGTTGTTGTTCACTGCCTTTCCGTTGAACGCCACGATGGAGTCGCCGGCCTTCACGCCGGCCTTGGACGCCGGGCCACCGTCGGTCACGGCCTGCACCTGGGCGCAGCCGCGGGTCACACCGTCCGCTTCCACCGAGGAGCTCTTGATGGTGATGCCAAGCACCACATGCTTCACGGAACCGTTGTCGATGATCTCGTTGGTCACGCGCTTGACGAGGTTCGACGGAATGGCGAAGCCGATGCCGATGGAACCTGCCGTGCCGGACGAGCTTGCGGTGGAGGCGATGGACGAGTTGATGCCGATCACCTGGCCGGCCGCATTAAAGGTCGGGCCGCCGGAGTTGCCCGGGTTGATGGCCGCGTCGATCTGTACGGCGTTGGTGACGATGGCGTTGTTGTCGTCATCGGTCACGGTCACCGGGCGGTTGAGCGCGGACACGATGCCGGTGGTGGCGGTGTCGTCGTAGCCGAGCGGATTGCCGATCGCCATGACGGCCTCGCCGACGGCGAGATTGTCGGAATCGGCGAATTCCGCGACTTTCAGATCGCTCGGCGGATTGTCGAGCTTGATCACGGCCAAATCGGTGGTGGTGTCGGTGCCGACCACCTTCGCGGAATAGACGGCGCCGCTGGCGAGCGTCACCTGAATCTGCTGCGCGCCGGAAATCACGTGGTTATTGGTGGCGATATAGCCCTTGTCGCTGATCACCACGCCGGAGCCCTTGGCTTCGCCGTCGCTGGTCGCCACGTCGATGGCCACCACGGAATCGGACACTTCCTTGGCCACCGCGGTCCAATCGACCGCCGTACCGGACTTCGCCTTGGCGGAACCGGAACCGGACGTGTTGGACTTGACGTCGGACAGCGAGCTGGAGGTCGGCACATGCACCCAACCGTTGGTGATCGCGGTGAAGCCGACGCCGAGGCACAGCGCGCCGGACACCAGTGCGGCCACAACGGCGGTGACCACATGGCTGGTCATGCCGGACTTCTGCTTGGTGACGACCGGCGTCTGGTTCGGCTGGTTCGGGAAGCCCTGCCCCGGAGCGCCGAACGGATTGCGGTTGCCCGGTCCCGCAGGGGGCATGTTCGCGCCGTACTGCGGCTGCTGCTGATTGTTCTGCTGCGCGCCGTTCTGCGCGGACGAGCCGCCAAACGGATTGCCGAACGGATTGCCATTGTTCCGCTGATTGCCGGTCGTATACGGGTTGCCGAAAGCGCCGAAGAACGACGGACGGTTGTCCTGCGGCTGGCCCTGCTGCTGCGCGCCGTACTGCGGTTGCTGGACGGTCTGGCCGCTGGCATCGCCAGCCGGCGGCGTCGGCACCGGACCGTACGCGCCGTATTCGGGCGCCGGACGGTACTGTTCGGTCGGCGCATCCTGCGTCGCGTTGTTGATCACCGTGCGTTCACCGGCAGCGGAAGCATAATCCGGCGTATCGTCAGCGGTATTGCCTGCCGTGCCATCCGCCGCGTCCACGGTAGGAAGGGCGGTGGTGGGCTGCTCGCCCGCGTTCGGCACTGCAATCGGTTCGGTAACGGAAGTCTGTGCTTCGTCGGCGACGTTCTCGCTCGGCGTCTGCGGCGCGGTCTGCTGCGTGCCATCCTGCGGCTGGGCGATGTTCTGATCGCTATTATCTTCAGCCATTGTTGCTCCTTATTCGTCTCGCGGCATTCAACATGGTCAGCAATCGTGCCGCTCGAACTGCTATCTAAGAGTAAAGATACCTGCTCTGGAAGTTTCCTGAATGTTTGTTGAAAGTAGCAATCGAATCGCTTGGCAGTTTGCTTCATACGATGCCACCGTCGACCGCCGATGGCGCCACCGCGGCAATCGGCGCTATCGCATACAGTTGAGAGCATGACAAGCTTGAACGAACCACAGACCGGCGCGGTGGCGCACGAGATCTCAACGGCCAACGCGGCAGCCGGCGCAACGCACGACGCAGCAGGCAACACGACCAGCGCGGCATCGACCGAAAACCTTATTGAGCATCCCCGCGGCGCGGAACCCGGCAAGCCCGGCCGCCGCGACGCGTTCTACTTCGAGCAGAAAATCCGCCTGCCAGATGCGGCCGATGGCAAGGGCCGCGGCGGCGCGCGATACGGACGCACCGGCATCATCCACACCCCCCACGGCGACATCCACACCCCGGCGTTCGTGCCGGTGGCCACGCAGGCCGCGATGAAGGCCGTGCTGCCCGAAACCATGAAGGATCTTGGCGCGCAATGCCTGCTGTCCAACGCGTTCCACCTGTACGAACGCCCCGGCGAGCAGGTGCTCGACGAAGCCGGCGGGCTTGCCAGATTCATGAACTGGAACGGTCCGACCTTCACCGATTCCGGCGGCTTCCAGGTGCTGTCACTCGGCGCGGGCTTCAAGAAGACGCTCGCCATGGACGTCACCGGCATGAAATCGGACGACGTGATCGCGGAAGGCAAGGAGCGGCTCGCGTTCGTGGACGAGGACGGTGTGACGTTCAAGTCGCCGCTCAACGGCTCGCTGCACCGGTTCTCCGCCGAAATCTCCATGGGCATCCAGCACAAGATCGGCGCCGACATCATGTTCGCTTTCGACGAGCTGACCACGCTGATGAACACCCGCGGCTACCAGGAACGTTCCGTGGAACGCACCTACCGCTGGGCGCAACGTTGCGTGGCCGAGCACAAGCGGCTTACCGAGGAACGTCTCGGCAAGCCGTACCAGGCGCTCTACGGCGTAGTGCAGGGCGCGAATTACGAGGATCTGCGCAGGCATGCCGCCGAACAGATCGCTTCGCTCGATTTCGACGGCGTCGGCATCGGCGGCGCGATCGAGAAGCGCATCATCGGCGACACCTGCGCCTGGATCTGTGACGCGATGCCGGAAAGCCGTCCGCGCCATGTGCTCGGCATCGCCGCGGTGGACGACATCTTCGCCTGCGTGGAGAACGGTGGCGATACGTTCGACTGCGTCGCCCCCGCCCGCTGCGGACGCAACGGCGCGATCTTCACGCGCCACGGCCGCTACAACATCAAGCGCGCGCAGTTCAAGCACGATTTCGGCCCGCTTGAAGAGGGTTGCGATTGCTACACCTGCACGCACTACACGCGCGCCTACGTGGACCATGCGTTGCGCGCCCGCGAATTCAACGGTTTCACGTTGGCCACGATTCACAACGAGCACTTCTTCGTGAAGCTGCTCGACGATATCCGCGAATCAATCGACGGTGGCCATTTCAACGAATTCCGTGACGAGACACTCGCGAAGTTCTACGAGAACGGTTCGAAGGGCTGAGCCAGAGGAGCTGGATGGAAGTCGCGGGGCTTGAGCATTTGCTACGCAAACGCGGCTTTTTGAACAAAGGATGGCTCCATCGTCTGGAGGTCCACAGGGCCTCCTCCCTCCTCGCGTCGCACCGCTTTGTGCATTCGCTTTGCGAATACGGCGGTGCGACACGCCGATTTGTGCCACAGATAGTAAAGGTGTAAATTAGTCGATTGTCTGCGAGCGTGGCGGAATGGTAGACGCGCTGTCTTCAGGTGGCAGTGAGTGTATGCTCGTGGGGGTTCAACTCCCCCCGCTCGCACGGGCCGAAAAGGGCTGGAATCCAACGATTCCAGCCCTTTTGCTTTATCCAAAACGTATGAAATGTGACAAAAAAGTACTAAAAATGCGCCGAAAGCCCAGCTATCTCAGCAGAAACAGACAAACGGACATCCAAACCCAAAACCAGCACCACAAATGTCCGATTCTCCAGAAAACACAATCCGAATAACCAATTCGGCAGAATCGAACACATAGCCACCCAAAACCACACTTCACGTGACCGGTTGGAAAAACAGATACGTAACGCATTGCAGACCAATCCCATGCGTCCGATTCTGAAGAAAAACGAAATTCGCCGTACGACTTTTCCGCGCACGCAATCGCAAGCATTTCCCGGTATTTCACTGTGAGCATAACCGCGGAATGAGCAGGACACGGAAGAGTTGGGTGAAGTGAAAGGTCAAGGTCAGGAGCCCGGGAGGGTTCCGGATGCGGCAACGAACCCGGTCGCCGATCTCGCTGGATGGTGACGCCGCAGCGATAATCGCACGGCCGGCTGCCAAGCCGCATTACTCCGCGCACAGAACGCGCATTTGCTTAAGGAGTACCGATTATGGCAATGTTTCCGGCTTTGATGAATGACACGATGTTCTCCGATCTGTTCGACGATCCGTTCTTCGAGGGTTGGCGCAACATGGACCGCGCAGCCGCATGCGATCCGAACATGTCCGCAGGCATGATGAGCACCGATGTGCGTGAGACCGACAAGGGCTACATGGTCGACATCGACATGCCTGGCTTCAAGAAGGACGACATTTCGCTGGACCTGCAGAACGGCTATCTGACCGTTTCCGCGCATCGCAACAGCTCGCACGAGGACAAGGACGACAACGGCCGCTGGCTGCGTCGCGAACGCTACGCCGGCTCTTGCTCTCGTAGCTTCTACGTTGGCGAGGACGTGAAGGATTCCGACATTCACGCCAGCTACAAGGACGGCACCCTGTGCCTGGAAATGCCGAAGCCCGAAGCGCAGCAGCAGGTTGAGACCAAGCATCAGATTGCGATTGAAGGCTGATTTTCCAGCTGCCGTACGTCATATTCGCACGTCGTAAGTCACGGTAATCGCTAAGCAAAGCGAAGCCGGACGCCCGTAAGTGGATGTCCGGCTTTTTTGTTTGTCCGCACGCCGCCGCCCGAAAAGCAACGCCCGTCACGGCACTTAACGCACCAAAAACACCATGATGAGAATCATCACGAATCCAACCAAATCGGTCGGTTCGAACACCGCGTCCGTCCATGCCACCGCGGAAATCGTGGCCATCACCGGTTCGCTGGTGCCGAGCATGGTGGCACGCATCGAACCGACGCGCACCACGCCGGCCATGTACAGCCAGAACGCGCCGAATGTGCCGCCGATCACGGTGAACGCCATCAGCCCCACACCCAGCCAATCCAACTGCGGCGCCGTAGCCCACGGCCGCACGAACGGCAGCAGCACAAGCCCGGAAATCAGAAATGCGATGCCGTTGACGGTGAAGTTGCCCCAACGTTCGATGAGCTTGACCGGAAGAAACACCATGGCCGCCGTGGACGCCGCGTTGATAGCGCCCCAAATCAGGCCGACCAACGGCAGTTTCAGCGTGGTGAAGTCGCCGCCGGTCGCAATCAGCACGGTTCCCGCGAAGGCGAGCGCCACGCCGATGCCTTCCCGTACGCCGGGCAGTCGCCGCCCGCGCAGGCATACGACCCCCAAGACGAACAGCAGGTTCAGGCTTTGCAGCACGGTCGCGGTGCCGGAGTTGGTCCAGTTGATCGATTCGAGGTAGGCGACCTGCACCAGCAGCACGCATATGATGGCGGTGGCCAGCAGCCGCGGATATGATTTGCGATCGCGTAGCGCGCCGGTAAGCAGTTTCGGCGTCATGATGGCCGAGCAGGTGAGGAAAAGCACGCCGGCTGCCAGTTCGCGCACGCATGCGATCCACAGCGGCGAGGCATGATACGTGCCCATGAGGATTTTGGAGACGGTGGCGTTGACGCCCCACAGCACGCCGCCGCACAGGGTCATCGCAATGCCGATAATCAAGTCTTTCGGCGTGCGTTCGAACGTTTTTTCCGCCACTGCGGCTCCTTCCCCTTCACTGTTCGCTCATCGCACACCGTACACGCCGCATGTGTCTTGCAGTGGCAGCCGCTCACAGACTGTCCGCGGGCGCGCTGAGGAAGTCGAGAATCTTGTTCACATACGGTCCGACCACCGTGTTCGGCATGGAGAAGATCTCGTGCAACGACTTGCCGTACCGTATTTTTTCGATTGATCCGCCACCTTCGCGCACGCGTTCCACGAAATCGTCCTGCGGTCCGTTGAGCACCCAAATGTCGCGTCCGGCTTGGAACAGCAGCATCGGGGTTTCGATTGCGCCGCACATGTCCGGTTTGAGTATGGCGCGGGACAGCGCCATCGCCTGATGCGCCCATTCGAAGGTGGCCGCGTTGGTCTGGCATGCCACGTCGTCGACGCGCTGCTTGTGGAACCAGCGAACGCGCGCCTCGGACGCGCCCTTATGCTCGTCGAGATCGAGTTCGGGGGAAAAATCGGTGTGACCGAATACGCGCGCTTTGCCGAATCCCAAGCCGCACAACGCGCCTGTAGCGATGCGTGCGATCCATGTCGGCATGCCGACGACGGGGGCGATCATGGGTGCGGACAGCACGGCCTTGTCGAACAGGCTCGGATAGTGTTCCATCACGGCCGCGCCGATGCCGCCGCCCATCGAATGGCAGTACAGGTTCAGTGGCTCGCCGCACGCGTATTCGCGGCCCACAGTGTCGGCGAAGGCTGCGAAATCGGCCACGTACCGACGCCAATCGTCGATCCACACCAGGCTGGGATTGCTCACGTCGTGTGCGGAATGGCCGTGCCCGCGGTGTTCGAGGATGCATACGGAATAGCCAGACAGCAGGAAGTACCATGCCATCTCGCTGTATTTTCGCGCGAATTCGGTGAATCCATGCGAGATGACCACCACGCCACGGAAGATGCCCGAAGCGCCGTCCTCACGCAGCACGTCGAATTTGTGCGCGTCGTAACAGCAATAGTGCAACCGGCCGGGTTCGTCCAGTTTGGGCAGCGCGTCGCCGTTCCAGTCAACGGTGGCTGGATCCATCCATCCTTCCGTCATGCAGGCGTCCAGCGCGGGCAGCACCTTGCTTTCCATTTCGGCGTCGTAATTCGCCTCGTCGAGCAGCCTAAGAGTCATGCTTTCATCATACGAATCCCACATGAACAGCCTTCAGAGCCCCACACTTCGGCTCCACGGATCGAACGCGCCTCCTCACTCGTGGACGCGCTCCCCCGTACAATGTCGGTATGAAAATCATGTCATTCTGTGTGTCATTCGTCATGCTCTGCACCATGCAGCCAGCCGGAACGATGGCCCCTTCCAACGGGAAGGCTGCCATCTTCGCCGACGCGGCGAGAGGAACCGCATCCGCCATCATCGACTGCCCGCCGCCGCTTTACTGGCTGTGTGGAAAGTGAGCCATGCGATGAATCCCACGAAATCCGCAGCTCCCATACCAAAAATCCACCGTGTAGCGCTGGTCGACAACGATCCGCGCGCGTTGGAATCGCTGAGCCTTCTCATCGAAGCGAAGGTCCCCACGGCCTACGTGGTGTGGACGGCCACTTCCGGCGACGAAGCGATCGAACGTTGCCAAAGGAACGACGACAATCTCAACCTGCTTGTATTGGACATGTCCATGGAGGGCTTGCAGGGGCCAGCCATCTGCCATCGGATCCGTCTCATGGACAGGCATCTGCCGATTCTGGGCATCACCAGCTTCTCCATCAACAGCTACCGTAGCAGGCTGATGGAAGCCGGAGCGCAGGGACTGATCGGCAAGGAGGATTCCGATCAGCTGGCGAAGGCCATCGAGCGGCTCTGTGGAGGCAACGTTATGGAGGGATTCGAACCTCCCGCCCTGGCCAACGTGCGCATCAGACGCGAGGAGGAGACATCACCGCGGCTCACCGTGCGCGAGGAGCAAATCATCTCCCTGTGCGCCGACGGCATGCTGGACAGGGAGATCGCCGAACGACTGGACATCTCCGAAAACACCGTGCGCAAGCATATGCAGGGCATTCTCAAGAAGCTGAACTGCAAGACGGCACGCCAGGCAGTGGCATTGTGGGTAAGATCGCATGCACGCTGAACCCACAAAACCCAGACCCGTAAGCGCCTTCCGCTCCTGGCACAACCATATGCGTGCCGACCATCCGAAACTCTGGCATCCGATCCGCATAACCATCGTGGTCATCACCGTATGGTGGATCCTGTTCTGCCTGCTGCTCGCCCCGACCGACAATCCCGCGGCGATCGTCTGGACCATCATCGAAATCGCGGTGCTGCTGCTGTCACCGTTCTTTCCGAAATCGATGTCGCTGCTGTTTCTGATCATGAGCCAGTCGGGACCTTGGCTCATACCCGGAGCCGACGTCAATTCGCTGCCGGGAATCCTCTACACGTTCGGCATGCTCGCCTACGAAACCAACAACCTTGTGGCGCTGCTGCTGCTCGCTTATTCCATAGGCGACCAGCTGTTCCGTCAACTGGTCCTCGGCACGAGCAACAGCAATCCCGTGGCCATCATCGCCATGGTCAGCCTGGTACTGATGCTCGGATGCGGTTTGCGATGGAACGCGACCATGACCGCCAGCCGCGCGGAGGCGGAGCAGGCGAAGACGCGATTACGGGAGATGGAAAGCCGCAACCACATCGCGGAAGCCATACACGACGCCGTGACGGGAGATCTGTCCGCCGCGGCTTTCGTCGCGCAACGTCGCATCGATGCATTGTCCGGCGGAGACGATGGCGATGGCAGCGCCTCGACGGATGGTGACGACGGCAAGAACGCGGACGAAAGACGCGATGAGCTCGACAAATGGACGCAGGTCAACGATTACATCCTGTCCGCCCTGACCAACGTGCATCGCGTCATCGACGAACTGGATATGGACGTCACCGTCCTTGAGGAGGATGCGGACGGCAAGGCCTTCTCCGACCTGCTCAAAGCCACGATGGCCGACGGCGACCGGCGTCTACGCGCGCTCGGCTTCGACATCACCTCGATCCTCCATGTGGCGGGCGGTGCGCCAAGCGCCTCCCCGAGCCTGGCCGGAATCGCCAATGATCTGCTTCGCGAGACCTACGCCAACATCGCGCGTCATGCCCAGTCCGGCAGCAAAGCCGACCTGTCGGTGATACTCAAGCCGAACGCCGTCGAAATCACGCAGATCAACCAGGAAAGAGCCTTCCCGACGGAGGGCATGCGTCCAGGAGGCCACGGCCTCGCGTATTTCGGCAAACAGCTCGAATCGCATGGCGGCAAACTCGAAACGACGCTTCACGACGGCGAATGGACGCTGTTCGCCTATCTGCCGATTCCGGTGCCCGAAACCCTGCCACCCCTTGCCGGACACCCCGAATCGTGACTGGCTCCGACGGTCGCGAGAAACGAAAGGGTACTACAAAAGGTGCTACACAGATGTGGTACACCCTTACTTGCAGGGGTGTTCACGCCATCCTATCTTCCCTATTGAGAAGGGTTACGCGTCTCCCTGTGACCCGACGGATACTTGGCAGTCCGTCGAATCGCAGGGGGACGCGTTCTTTTTTTTCTTCGGTTGTATCGGAACGTCAGTTCCGCCGGAACACCGTCAGACCAGCGAGTCGGCGAGGAAGTCGCGCTGCAGCAGCAACAGGTTGCGCGCCACCGTCTCGTCGTTGGTCATGTGCGTGATGCCGTTGAGCGGCAGGAACGTGTGCTTGCGTCCCGCGGCCATCAACGCCTGGCTCAAGCGCAGACTGTTGGCGATCGTCACGTTGTCGTCGGCGAAACCGTGGATGAGCATAAGCGGGCGACTGAGTTTCGGCGCGTCCGCGACGATGCTGTTACGTTCGTACGTGGCCGGGTCGAGTCCCAGGTAGCGCTCGGTGTAATGCGTGTCGTACAGCGTCCAGTCGGTCGGCGGGGCGCCGGCGCAGGCCGCGGCGAATGCGTCGGGCGCGTCCAGCACGGCGAGCGCGGATAGGAAGCCGCCGTACGACCAGCCGATCATCGCCACCTTGTCCAGGTCGGGTTTCGGCATGGAGACACCGGTTTCGGCGGCGAGCGAGGCGATCGCGTCCGGCAGCGCATGCACGGCGTCGACTTGGTCCTCAAGCGTCACGGCTTTCATGTTTTCGTAGATCGCGCGATCCCACTTCGGTCCGCGGCCGGTGGTGCCGCGACCGTCGGCGGTGACCACGATGTAGCCTTGGTCGGCCCACCACTGCGCGTCCCAGTAGAACGACTGGCTTTCCACGACCTGCTGGAAACCGGGGCCGCCGTAAGGCTTCATAAGGACCGGCAACTGGTCGGCATGCGCGTATGCGCTGTCGGCCGACGGCAGGATGACAGCCGCGTACAGGCCACGTTCGCCGAGTCGGGTGAATCGCACGTTCGGCATGAAACCGGGGGTTTCGGCGTGGTTTTCGATCGGCGAAACCACCATCGACATCATGTCGGCGGCGTCGACGCCATCACCATCACCGTCCGTCGTGCGCACGTTCATGCAATGCTGCATCTGCGACCGCGCGTCGTCCATGCCGCGCCCGGTCACCACGCAACCGTCGCCGGAACGGGACATCGTCCATTGGCCGGGCGTGCAGGTGAGCGGCTCCCAGTCGCCGTCGTAACGGATCGAGACCACGTCGAAGCTGCGGGCGTCGTGATCGTCCGCGTTGGACTGCCACAGGAACGGCAGATCGGCGGCCGGCAGCAGTTCCGGCGTGCGCTGCACCACGCACAGCACGTCGTTGTCGGTCACGTCGAGCACTTCGCGCACCTGCAGGCCCTTGGGTGTGAATGGCGTGCCGTCCACGGTCAGACGGTTCGTGTCGGCGTCCATGTCGTTCATCGCGCACACGAGACGGCCGTCAGGCGTGTATGCGGGGGTGCCGGCGATCAGGTCGAGCCAGCAGTCGTTGCTATGTTCCTCAAGCACGCGCGTGGTGCCGGGTTCTTCGCCGGGCGCGTATTCGGGGATGGCGATGGAGAAGGTCTCCACTTCGCTGCCGTCCTCGTCGGTGAAGCCGTTTTCCGGCGCGCTCATGGTCACGATAGGCTCGCCCACGTGGACGGCGAGCACCTGGTCGTGCTGCTGAAGCCGGTCCTGCACAAGTAGCAGCGGCTCGTGGCCTTCGGTCCAGCTGACGGCGGCCAGGTATTCGTACGATTCGCGGTCCCATTCCACGTTGTGTGCGATGCCGCCGTAGTAGCAGCCGTCCGTATCGTAGCCGAGTTCCAGCAGCGTCAGATGCACGTCGGCGTTGGCCGTCATCGCCTGCGGATAGCGGCGGGCCTGCGCGGGTTTCGTCGGATCGGCCGGGTCGGCGATGTACCAGGTCTGCTCGTGGGATGCGTCGAAGGTTTCGAAGAGCACATACTTGGAATCAGGCGACCACCAGAAGCCGTCGTAACGGTCCATTTCCTCACCTGCGGCGAATTCGGCGAGACCGATTTTCCATTCGCCTGCTTGCGATTCGGCCGCGTCGCTTTGCGCGTCATCTTGCGTGCCGTCCTGCGTATCGGCAACGTCGTCAGCGTCGTCTTGCGGAACGGACGCGACGATGGACACCGCATCGCCCGCGTCTTCGGCTGCGTCCGTCGTGTCCGACACGTCCGCAAGATCGACGTCCACCAAATACGTGCCGGTCGTATACATGATATGTCGTCCGTCGGGGCTGATGCGCGGGTTCAGCACCGGCTTGAATTCCGGTTCGTCGATGGCGATGCCGCGCGTCACGCCGGCCGCGATATCCGTCAGGAACAGCTGGCCGTTGATGGTGAACGCCACGCGGTTGCCGGCCGCATCGACCGAATAGCCGACGATACCGGAACCACCTTCACGCGCACGTTCGCGGCGCGCCTTTTCCTCAGCCGGCACATCCTCGGCGTCGGCGTCAGCCAGCAGCGTACGCGGATCGGCAAGCAGAATCTCGTCGGTATCGCCATCGCTGCCGATCACGCTCATCCACAGGGAGGTGACGGTGTCCTCCGGACCGTCCGAACGCAGGAACAGCGCACGCGAACCGTCGCCGATCGCGCGGGCGGAACGTGGCGCGCCGCAGGTGAATCGCAAGGTACGGGCCTTCAGCCCAGGAAACTCATCAATCGCATCATTCATACCTTCCAATCTACCGACCATCACGCACCACTCGCCGCCAATACCCCGGACGCAACCCCCTTCACATGAAATTTTTGCAAGCAAGTAGCCTTCGAATTGGCGCTCGGCAGGCTACAGCGTAGGATAGTCAAGGACAGAAAGGGACAAGTATGAGTGTTCTCGACCGATTTGAGAAGAGCGTGGAAGGCGCCGTCAACGGGGTTTTCGCGAAGTTCGGGTCTAAAGACCTGAAGCCCGTCGACCTTTCCAGCGCTCTGGAACGCGAGATCGACAAAGAAGCCATGCCCGTCACGCGCGATCGCACCGTAGCCCCGAACGAGTACCGTTTCAAGCTCAGCACTCCGGATTTCAACAACATCGTCGAGTGGGGCGCCGAAACGCTCGCCAATGAACTTGCCGACAACCTCACCCAGTATGCGAAGAGCCAGAACTACGCGTTCGTCGGCCCGGTCGTGGTGATCTTCGAAGAGGATCTTGAACTTTCCAAGGGCGATTACCGGCTTTCCAGCGAATCCGTGCAGGGCAACACCGTGCCGGTCACGACCGACGCGCAGACCGAGGATTGCCCGATGCTGGAGATCGGCGAGCACCAGTATCTGCTCACCGAGGAAAAGACCATCATCGGCCGTGGTTCTGATTGCGACATCGTCATCGACGACCCCGGCATCTCCCGTCGTCACATGGAGATCGACGTCACCGACAACGGCAACACCGTCATCGCCCGCGACCTGAACTCCACCAACGGCATGTACGTCGAAGGCCATCATGTTGAGGCGGCAACGCTGCTCGACGGCAACACGATCACCATCGGCCGAACCCGCATCCTGTACTGGGCCTCCTCGCAGGAGCAGGAGTAATCAGCCCCAACCTGGAGAGCCGCCTTTTATGCTCACTGAATTAACGTTTGCGATCCTCAAGTACGGGTTTCTCGTACTGCTCTGGATCTTCGTGGCCTGTACGGTACGTTCGCTGTACAGGGATATCGAAACGCTCAGCCCGCGCAAGTCGCGGGCTCATCGTCGTAAGGAGCGTGCCGCGCGCAAGGCCGTCGAATCGCCTGCGCCCGTAGCCGCCGCAGCCCCTTCGGCAAGCGCCGCAACCAATGCCAAACCAACTCTGCTGGTCATTATCGATGGCCCCCTTGCCGGCAGTTCCGTCCCTCTGGCCGGCAACACCATCACACTTGGCCGTTCCGCTTCGAACACCGTGGTGCTGGATGATGAATTCGTTTCCTCCCACCATGCGCGCGTCTACACCGATCCCGCCACCGGCCGTTGGGCCATCGAGGATCTGGGATCCACCAACGGCACCGTCGTCAATCATCAGCGTCTGAACGCGCCGATGATTCTTGGCGCGCGCGTGCCTGTGCGCATCGGTGCGACCACCTTCGAATTGAGGTGACGTTTTTGCCGACTTCCACCGCTTCGCAACAATTGTTCATGTATTCCACCGTCGTCTCCGACGTGGGCACCGTGCGTTCCAACAACCAGGATTCCGCGTTCGCCGGCGAGCATCTCATCGCCATCTGCGACGGCATGGGCGGGCATGCCGGCGGCGACACCGCCTCCACCATCGCCATCCGGTCGCTGGCGCATATCGAACAGGACAATGTTGACGGCGACGTGCAGGTCGTCTCCCATATGATGGCGACTTCCGTCATGGCCGCGCACGACGCGATCGTCGGCAAAGCCAAGCGTGAGCGTCGTCTTGCCGGCATGGGCACCACCGTCACGTCCGTGGCGCTGGTCGCCGGCTGCTGGGTATTGGCGCATATCGGCGATTCCCGCGCGTATCTGCTGCACGACGGCCATCTGGTCCGCATGACCAGCGACCACAGCTACGTGCAGCATCTCATCGACACCGGCCGTATCAGCGAGGCCGAGGCGCGCAACCATCCGCAACGCAATGTGGTGATGCGCGTGCTGGGCGATTTCGACATCGATTCGCGCCCTGACATCGCCATCCGCAAAGCGCATCCGAGCGACCGTTGGCTGCTGTGCTCCGACGGCCTGTGCGGCGTGCTGGAGGATTCCACGCTTGAAGAAGTGCTGTCCACCTGCGCCGATCAAGAGGAGTGCGCGCAGCGGCTCGTATCGATGGCGTTGCGTGCGGGCAGCACCGACAACGTCACCGCGGTGATCGCCGACGCGACGCTCGCGCTCGACGCGGACGCGTTCGACCTGCCGCATCAGACGCCGCTGATCGGCGGCGCGGCCAGCGCAAGCTTGGAAACCATCGCGGACATCGTCAACGAACCGGTCGCTTCCGCCCCGCCTCTGCGCGAAGGCAAACAGTCGCCGGCGGCGCGCGCCGCGGCCCTGCGCAGCGGCAAGGATCCCAACGAGGAGCCGAAACAGCCGGAACAGCGCGTCGCGCAGCCGTCGTCGGTCCGCGAAGACAATGGCGACCGTGTCAATACCGATACCGGGGAAATTCCGATTGTGCAGAAGCGCAACGGGCGTATTTCCGCCGATCCGAACGATCCGGAAGTCGCCAAGGCGATTCGCAACGAACATATCGAGGAACGTAAGACGAAACGGTCGCGCAAATTCCGCAACCGCATCATCACCATACTCATCATCATTCTGGTGCTGCTTGGCGTTGCCGGCGTGGGCGTGGGCACCTACCGTTGGAGCCAAACCAAGTACTACATCGGCGACAACAACGGCAAAGTGGCGATTTTCCAAGGCGTGCCGACGAGCATCTTCGGTGTCAAACTGTCACATGCCGTCACCGACACCAATATGAAGACCAGCGATCTGCCGCCAAGCTGGCGCGAACAGCTTGACCAGGGCATCTCCTTCGACACATACGGCGAAGCGAAAAGCCATACCCGTCTGATCAAAAAGCAGCTGAACGATGCGAAGCGCAAGCAAGAGGCGAAGCAGCAGGAGAAGGCCGAAGCCGAGCAGAAGGCGAAGGACGAAGCAGCCGCCAAGCAGAAGCAGCAGGAGGAAGCGGCGAAAAAGACCGCCGATCAGGCCGCGCAGACCAACAAGTCGGGCGGTGACAAGTCATGATCGCAACACGCTTGAGACAGCTTGGCATGCTGCTGTTCAGCATGCTGCTGTGCGCGGTGGCGTTCTTCCAGATGTTTGAACGCACCACGAACGGCTTCCCGCAAAACTATGTGTGGATGCTCGCGTTCGTAAGCGCGCTGTTCCTGACCGCCTGGGGTCTGCTGCTGCGATTCCAGCCGCACGCCGACCAATCGGTCATGTGCTGCGTGCTGGTATTGACGGGCATCGGCGTCACGATGATCGCACGCCTCGACCAAGACACCAAAACCACAGTGGCGTTCCGACAGTTGCTTTGGTTGGCGATCGCACTGGTGTTTGCCAACCTGCTGGTGGTGTTCATGAGGGATTACCGCGTATTGCGGCGATTCTCGTACGTCAGCATGGTGATCGGCATCGTGCTGTTGCTGTCGCCAATGCTGCCGGTGGTCGGTTCCGAACAGTACGGCGCACGCATCTGGGTGAAGATTCCCGGCTTGGGATCGTTCCAGCCGAGCGAATTCGCCAAACTGTTCCTGGCGTTCTTCTTCGCTTCGTATCTGTTCGACCATCGCGACCAGCTTGCCGTCGGCGGAAAGAAGATTCTCGGCATCCAACTGCCACGCATCAAGGATATGGGACCGATCATCGTGGTGTGGATCGTCTCCATGGGCGTTCTGGTCCTGCAGCATGATCTGGGCACGTCACTGATGTTCTTCGCCATGTTCGTGTCCATGCTGTACGTGGCCACCGGGCGTAAAAGCTGGATCGTCATCGGATTCATCGCCTTCGCCGCCGGCGCGGTGGCGGCGGCAAGCATCTTCAGCCACGTCGGCTCGCGTGTGGACGCCTGGCTCCACCCGTTCTCCGCGGCTCAATACAACAAGGAATACGGCGGCTCATACCAGCTCGTCACCGGCATTTTCGGCTTGGCTTCCGGCGGTCTGATGGGCACCGGCCTCGGTCAGGGCCACCCGTCGATCACCCCGATCGCAAATTCCGACTACATTTACGCGGCATTGGGCGAGGAGCTGGGATTGACCGGCCTGATGGCCATTCTCATGCTGTATCTGCTGATCATCGCAGCCGGCATGATCACCGCGATGAAAATCAAGGACGGCTTCGGCAAGCTGCTTGCGTCCGGCTTGGTGTTCACCATGGCCTTCCAGGTGTTCACCGTGGTCGGCGGTATCACGCTGGTCATTCCGCTGACCGGTCTGACGCTTCCCTACATGGCGGCCGGCGGTTCGTCGCTGATCGCAAACTACATGCTGGCCGCGCTGCTGATCGTCATCTCCAATTCCGCGAACAGGCCGGAATCCGAGATCGACAGCGACACATTCCAGCAGGAAGCCGTCAGGGTGTTGCGCGAACGCGAGCGGAACCGTCGTACCGAAATCGCCGGCAATACGCGTTCGGGTGCGGCGAAGGCTTCGGCCATCCCGGCCGTGCGGGCAAGCCATGCGGGCGCAGCCGGGCAAGCAGGTCATGCCGTGCCCGCCAATCGAACCAGCCAAGCCGGCCAGACCGATCAATCCAATCCGACGATTCCGATAACCGGAGTCCTGCCGACGATCGACCAGCAAGGAGCATCGCATGAATAAGTCGCTCCGCCAGCTGTTCACCATCGTGGTGGCCTTGTTCGTCATTCTGGGCATGTCCACCACCATCATCATGGCCATCCGAGCCAACCAGCTCACCAACGACGCACGTAACGTCCGCGCGCTGTACCACGAATACGGCGCACCGCGCGGGTCCATTCTCGCCGCGGACGGATCGGTCATCGCAAAATCCGATCCTTCCAACGATTCGTTCTCGTACCAGCGTTCCTATTCCGCCGGCGAACTGTATGCGCCAGTCACCGGATTCTTCTCCATCAGCCAGCGTGGCTGGAGCGGCGTCGAAGCGTCCCGCAGCTCGCTGCTGTCGGGCCAGTCGGAGCAGCTGCTCTGGCAGCGGTTCAAGTCGCTGTTCACCGGGCAGGAGAACAAGGGCGCCAATATCGAAACGTCCATCGATCCGAAGATTCAGCAGGCCGCATACAACAGCCTCGGCAGCACGGATGGCGCCGCAGTGGCCATCGAGCCGAAAACCGGCCGTATCCTCGCCATGGTCAGCACGCCCAGCTACGACCCGAACCAGCTGGCCAGCCATGACATGAGCCAGGCGAACAGCAACTACGGCGTGCTGTCCCAGGACGCCACCAATCCGATGCTCAACCGAGCCACTTCGCAGCTGTATCCTCCGGGGTCCACGTTCAAAACGGTGGTGGCCGCCGCGGCTTTGGAAACCGGCCAATACCAGCCGGATACGCAGATTCCGGCAGGAGCAAGCTACACGCTCCCCGGCACCGTCACGCAACTGACCAACGCCGTACCGCAGGCCGACGGCGCTGACGGCAAGATCTCCATGGAGGACGCGCTGGCGTATTCGTCGAACACCGCGTTCGCCCAGTTGGGCGTGTCGTTGGGCGACAACGCCGTCTCGTCCATGGCCAAGAAACTTGGTTTTGACAGCCCGATTACCGTGGACGGTTCCGATTACACCGGAACCCCGTGGGTGTCGGTCACGTCGAAGTTCCCCACCGACATCAACGACGACAAGCTCGCATTGGCGTCGATCGGCCAGGGAGACACCGTGGTGACCCCGTTGCAGAACGCTATGGTGGCCGCCGCCATAGCCAATGATGGCAAGCTTATGCAGCCCACGCTGGTCGACCGCGTGCGTTCCGCCGACTTGTCGGTCATTTCGCAGACCAAGCCCACGGTCATGTCCCATGCGTTCAGTGCGGATACGGCCAACAAGCTCACCCAAATGATGGAGGCCGTGGTCACCAAGGAGAACACGAATCTGGCCATCAACGGCGTGCAGGTGGCCGTCAAGACGGGTACCGCGCAGATTGGAAACGGCAATACGTCCATCGACGGCTGGGTGATCGGATTCGCACCGGCGGACGATCCGAAGATCGCGGTGGCGGTCGTGGTGCATAACGTGGACCTGTACGGCTCGTTCGCGGCAGGACCGATTATGAAAGCAATGATGCAGGAGGCGCTGGCAGAATGAAACTGGTTGAAGGACAGCTCATCCACCGACGCTACAGGTTGGATTCCCGCCTGGCCCAAGGTGGTATGGGTGAAGTGTGGAAAGGCTATGACATCCAACTTGGACGTCCGGTGGCCATCAAGGCGCTACGTGGCGATTTGGGCGTCACCCAGGAGGCCAAACTGCTTCGTCTGCGCGCGGAAGCCCATAATTCCGCCAATCTTGCGCATCCGAACATCGCTGCGCTGTTCGAATATTACGAGCATGACGGCATCGGATTCCTCATCATGGAATACGTGCCGAGCAAGTCGCTTGCAGACCTGTACCACGAGCAGAACGGCCCGATGGACCCGATCAAGCTGCTGCCGATCCTCATTCAGACCGCACGCGGCCTGTTCGTCGCGCATTCCCATGGCGTGATCCACCGTGACGTGAAGCCGGCGAACATCATGGTGTCCGATTCCGGCGAGGTGAAGATCACCGACTTCGGTGTCTCCTACTCCACCAATCAGGAGCAGATCACGCAGGACGGCATGGTCGTGGGCACCGCGCAGTACATTTCCCCGGAGCAGGCGCAGGGCAAGCATGCCACGCCGCAATCCGATATCTATTCGCTTGGCGTCGTCGCCTATGAGGGCCTGTGCGGACACCGTCCGTTCACGGGCGCCACACCGGTCGACATCGCCGCAGCACATGTCAATAATCCGGTTCCGCCGCTGCCCGACACCGTCGATGTGCAGTTGCGTGAATTCGTCATGTCGATGTTGGCCAAGGACCCGCTGGACCGTCCGAAGGACGCGCTGGTGGTGTCACGCACCCTGTCCCGCATCGAACGCCGTCTGCTCGACCAGCAGACGCAGCTGGCCGACACGATGGTCGTCTCTTCGGGAGGAAGGCTTCCCCGACGTGTGGTCAGCAAACCCCATATCTCCGTGAGCAATGATTGGAAGGAACAGGGATGAACATCAACATGCCTACCTCTCTGGCCGGGGGCCGTTATCAGCTCGGCCAACTCGTCGGCCGTGGCGGCATGGCCGAAGTGCATGTGGCGACCGACACGCGTCTGGGGCGTACCGTCGCCGTCAAGATCATGCGCGCCGATTTCGCCACTGACAGCATCTTCCTTGAGCGTTTCCGCCGTGAAGCCCATTCCGTCGCGCAGATGAACAACCCGAACATCGTGAACATCTACGATTCGGGCGAGGAAACCGTCACCACGGAAACCGGCGAGATCGAGCATCTGCCGTATCTGGTGATGGAGTACGTCAAGGGTCAGACCCTGCGTGACATCCTCAAGGTGAATGGCGCGCTGAGCCAGCGCGACGCCGAGCAGGTGATGATGGGCGTGCTCAACGCGCTCGAATACTCGCACCGCATGGGCATCATCCACCGCGACATCAAGCCCGGCAACATCATGATTTCCGAGCAGGGCGTGGTCAAGGTCATGGACTTCGGCATCGCCCGCGCGATCGACGATTCCGCGGCCACGATGACGCAGTCGCAGGGCGTCGTCGGCACCGCGCAATACCTGTCTCCGGAGCAGGCGCGCGGCGAAAGCGTCGACATGCGTTCCGACCTGTATTCCGCCGGCTGCGTGCTGTACGAAATGCTCACCGGCCGGCCGCCGTTCACCGGCGATTCGGCGGTGGCGATCGCCTACCAGCATGTGTCGGAAGTCGCCACTCCCCCAAGCACGATCGTGCCGGGCCTGCCGAAGATGTGGGATTCGATCTGCGCGAAGGCGATGGCCAAGGATCGGCAGAACCGGTACGCCACCGCTTCCGAGTTCAAGAACGATCTGCTGACGTTCATGAACGGCGGTGTGCCGATGGCTGCCGCGTTCAACCCGTTGACCGACCTGACCAACATGAAGGCCCGCAAGCAGGCCGAAATGGATGCCGCCACCGTGCCCATGGCACCGGCGACGGATGCGCCGACGCAGGCGTTCAACCCGGTCACCGGCCAGTTCGAGGCCGTGCCGAATCCGAATGGCGGAGTCGAAACGAAGACCCGTGCGGAACAGCGTGCCAAGGCCGCGCAGGAGCGCAAGAAGAAGCAGATCATCATCGCTTCCGTAATCGGCAGCATCGTTGTTTTGCTGGCCGTCATCGGTATTTTCTTCGCGTTGAACGGGCATAAGAACACTGCGGATCTGGTGTCCGTGCCGGACTTCACCGACACGTCGAACATTTCCCAGGCGCGTGTGGAAGAACAGCTTAAGGCCCTTGGTCTGAAGCTTGACGCCCGTGACGATTCCACGTCCAGCCAACCGAAGGGCACCATCACCAAACAGAACCCGAAGGGCGGCAAGAAGGTGGCGAAGGGCTCCACCGTCTCCGTATGGTTCTCCACCGGCCCGCAGGCGGTCAGCGTGCCTGACGTGTCCGGCAAGACGCAGGAGGAAGCGAAGGGCATTCTTGAGGCGGCAGGCTTCAAGATCGGCAATGTCATGACCGTGGACAGTGCCTCCATCGAGAAAGACAAGGTGGTGAACACCAATCCGGCCGCGCATTCGAAGCAGACCAAGGGCACCATCATCACGCTGTATATTTCGTCCGGTATGACCAAGATTCCGGATGGTCTAGTAGGCCAGGCCAAGGATTCGGTCATCGCGCAGCTCAAGCAGGCTGGTCTGACGCAGATCACCATCGAAAGCGAGTATTCCGATTCGGTGCAGTCCGGTGCAGTCACCCGCATCGATCCGGGTTCCGGCAGCACCGTCGAGGCGGGAACGGCCGTGACCATCTGGGTGTCCACCGGCAAGCAGCAGGTGAGCGTGCCGTTCGTTGCCAACTCCACACTTGCCGAAGCAAAGAGCATTTTGGAGGCCGCCGGATTCCAGGTAAGCGTCAACGGGCCACAGGACGACGATGCGACCGTCGTGTCGATGTCTCCGAATGGCGGCAGCCAGGCCGACAGCGGATCGACCATCACGCTGACCACCAAGAAGTCATCCAGCGACACCCCCAGCACCGACACAAGTAACGGCAACAACAGCAACAACCAACAAGGCAACTAACAAAATCAGGGGAGGGAGCGGCTCAAAGCCGCTCCCTCCCCTTTCTCTTTCCCTCAAAAAACAAAAGCAGCCGAAGGCAGCTCCATAAAGCCAAAGGAGCTTTGCTTCCCGCAGGTCCTGTTCACGACCGTAAGCTTGGCCGAACGGCCTTGAGTGTGTCGTGAACAGGACCTGCGGGAAGCAAAGCGGCACCGCAAGCAAACAAAAGCAAGCAACAGCCATCGCCGTCACTCACCACTCTTCATCACTCACTCATTCATCGCAAAAAATCGCAATTCAGCAAGCTCAAAAAAGAAAACTACTCGCTCACCTTAGGCTGCAATCCAATCGACTTCTCCACTGCCGACTCCTGCCCACACACCTTAAGCCAGTTCGCCAACAGCCGATACCCGTCCTGGGTCATGACGGATTCCGGATGGAACTGCACCGCATACATCGGCTTGTCGCGATGCTTGATGCCCTGCACGATATGATCGTCCTGCGTCCACGCGGTCACCACCAGCTCGTCCGGCACGGAATCCGGTTCGACAGCCAGGGAATGGTAGCGCGTGGCGGTCATCGGATTGGCCACGCCGTCGAAGATCTCATCGTCGATATGCTCCACCAAACTGGTCTTGCCATGCATGATGGTCGGCGCGTGGCTCACTGTGGCACCGAACACTTCGGCCAATGCCTGCATGCCGAGGCACACGCCGAACATCGGCTTGTTCTGCGCCGCGCACAGGCGAATCATGTCCTCACTAGCGCCGGATTCCGATGGAGCGCCAGGACCGGGGGAAATCAGCACACCGTCGTAGTCGTCGATCACGCCCGGGGCGGACGGGTCGATCGCATCGTTACGTACCACGGTCACTGTGGCACCAAGCGTCTTCACATAGCCGACAATCGTGTAAACGAACGAATCGTAGTTGTCCACGACCAGAATACGTGCGGAATCGGTCATCATGCTCCTATCAACGTTTGAACAGCAGTGTACGTGCGAAATGTCTCATGACACCGCGCGCGTCTCACGCTGCAGCCATCGTGCGGCGATGCGGCACCAGCAGACGACAAGGCACCAGCAAACGCCCTGCACAGCCCGTTAGATGGCCGTGTAATTCGACATCTCCTGCAATGCCGGGATATTCGTCGCAGCCCACGGGAACAGCCATTCAAAGCAGGATGCGCAGGCCGCGAACACCAGCAGCAACAGCAATACGATCCGAATAGGCAGCACGCCGGGCTGCACGCGCAGCAAACCGCCGTAGATGCTGAAATCGGCCTTCTTGCGCCGGCCGGCGCGCACGTCGGCGAGATACGGCCATCGCCAGGCGACGGCGGCGGAAATAAATATGATCACGTATGCGGCGAGCGCGCCGAAGATCCACGGTTTCAGCGTATCGATCGACGACAGGAACGACGACTGTTCGTTGTTGACGAATTTGACTGTGCCGTTGGCGTTTTGGGAGGCCAGTTCCTGTGGGATGCCGTCGGCGACCTTCGCCCAGTAGGAGAATTCGGCGTAGCTGATCCAGCGGTGCGTCGGCGTGGAGTATTTCGGTTCGCAGGTGGTCATGGTCAGCATGCGTTTGGTCGGTGCTGCGCCGGGGTTTTCGGGGTTGGCCGCCACCACTTCGGTCTGTGTCGGCAGCACGATTTTGTAGCTGGTGTAGTGGTACACGTACCAGTAATCCTGCGTGCGGACGATGATCGGGTCGCCTTCCTGCAGTTTGTCGACGTCGCCGAGCGGCTGCCCGTAGCCGTTGCGATGGCCGGCGAAGGCGAAGTTGCCGATTTGTCCGGGCATCTGCGAATCCGTGTAATGGCCCAATCCGTGCTTGTTGAGCTGTGTCAGGTCCGTGCCTTCCACCAGGTTGCGCTGCCATTGGCTGCCGAATCGCGGTATGTAGATTTGGGCGATGAGTTCGCCTTCCGTGGCGCTTTGCGGCTGTACAGGCGGGTCACCCTGCTGTGCCTTCGCCACGGTGACGTTGCCGGACTTTCCTGGATCAGACCAGGATACGGATTGGCGGGTTTCGATCTGGTTATGCTCCGACTGCACGCCCGTCCACCACATCTGCCATGCGATGTACAGCGCGCAGATAGCGGCGGCGGTCAGCATGAGTTCGGCGAGGATGCCGAGTATCGTCCACAGCGCGCTTTTGGTGCGTCCGCCACGGCTTGCCACATGTTTCATCGATTGTTATTTCCCCTCTTGCGAGTCGCCGTTCTTGTCGTTTTCGAGCGCTTTCGCATACTGCAACGGCTGCTGCAACGCGTCGGTCGCGTCGAAATGCAGTTTCGTTTTCTCGTCGACCTGCCATCCCAGGCCGAACGCGCTCACGTACTGCTTGTAGATGGACACTTCCTCGGAATCGTCGAGCGCTTTTCTCATGCCCTCCACTGGTCCGATCGCCGAGATTTTGAACGGCGGCGAATACTTCTTGCCTTGCAGCAGCAGCACGTTGCCGGAGCAGCGTACGGCGGAGTTGAACAATACGCGCTGGTCCATGATCTGCATGGATTCGGCGCCTCCCGCCCACAGCGCGTTGACCACGGCTTCGATGTCCTGCTGGTGCACCACGTAATCGTTGATGTTGGCGCTGGATCCGTTGGCGTCGACCATGTTCTCCCATAGCGGCGAATCGTCGAGCGTCACCACCAGTCCCGGGCCTTCCACGGCGGGGAGCATGGTGCCGTTGCCGGCGCTTTCGCTGTCTTGCGATCCGTCGGCGTTCTGGCTGTCGAGTGTTTTGCTCAGATCGTTGACTCTGGTGCTCAGCGCATCGATTTCGGACCGTAGCGAGTTCACTTTTTTCACGCGCTGTTCCACGAGTTCGGCGGTATCGTTGCTCACCACCACGGAACGGTTGACGCGCAGGTTGGTGGACAGCAGGAATCCGGAGAACAGCAGCACGAGGAACGCCGCGACGCCGGCCGCCTTCGACCGTTTCGCGCTGTGCTTTCCGGTATGCTTCGCCATACGCGCCTTTCCAAACCTGCCTGAATCCGCCGGGTTTCACTGAACAATTGTCCTGATTTTGAACAGTTTTACGCCGTGAGTTCGCCGCTTTCGAGTCTACCCACTATTATGACTTTTAGCCTATTAAAGGAGACTATGCTGATGGCTGACGAAGAGCTGCACGAAACCACCGCGGATGACCAGAAGGATCTGCAGTCCGCCGACGACACCGCTGCCGTCGAGGAAACCACCGAAGATGTCGTCGACAAGACTTCCGTCGACGAGGACCAGTCCGACGATGACGATCTCGATATTCCTATGGACCGTGTCGAAGCGGTGCTGAACGCCACCGTTGATAAGGATTCGCTGTCACCGCAGATGCAACGCATGATGAACCGTCAGGCGGAGAACACCCGCCGTGTGGAGGAAAGCATCAAGGGCACCAAGTCCAACCCGCGCTGGTTCGTGCCGCTGTTCTGCGCGCTGATGATCATCGGTCTGGTGTGGGCCGTGGTCTACTACCTGACCACCGATTATCCGATTCCGCACATCGGCGCTTGGAACCTGGCCATCGCGTTCGCAATCATCATGGTCGGTTTCATTATGACCATGTGGTGGCGTTGAGTCGGTTTTCTCCGTTTCGCCTATTCCATCGAGGCTTATTCAAAAGACGCCGGGTTCTTTGCGATCCGGCGTCTTTTTTCACCGCTTCATCCACTTTGCTTACCGCGTCTGCATCGCCCCGCTTCAGCTTTAGGCAAAGCGGTTGCCTGTCAAGTGGAAAGCCGCCGCTTACCCGCCGATTATCTGCTGATTTTCGCCGTCCGAATCAGCACGTGGTCGCCGCCTTGCATGGTGGTGCCGAACAGGTAGGCGTCGCCGCCGTCGGCGAGCTTGAGTTTCTTGCGCAATTGCGGCGCGGTGAGTGGGAAATTACGCACGGCGATGTTGGCACGGTCCAAGCCGGACAGCAATCGCTTCAGCTCCTTCTTACCCATACCGCCGATCGTTTCAATCGCAAAACCGCGCCCCGGAAAACCATCGACCGGCTCGTCCGATACGAACAGGTGGCTGCTCGGGCCGATCTGCACCGCCCCGAATCGCGCTTCCACCACGTCGAAGCAGCCGGCCTTCATGATCGACGCGTTCGGCTCGTACAGGTAGCGCAGCTCGTGCGGCAGCGGCGCGTCCCCGATGCGCAGGCCGCGCGTATAGGCGGCCGCATCGTAGTCGAGCCGCTGATCGTCGTTCACGCAGTACACGTGCGGCGCACGCGTGTCTGCCGCGGCGGCATCGGACGTTATCCCGGCAACCTTGCCGTCCAGCACCAGAAGCAGTTCCTTGCATTCGTTGCCGGTGGAGACGATGTGCACTTCGGCCACAGTGCCCGCGAAATCGTCGACCGCCTTGCGCCAGTCGAGCATCGGCGACAGTTTGATCATCACATATCGCGCCTTAGCCAGCAGCAGATCGCGCAGCGCCAGCACGTCGGGCGTGCAGTCCTCGATCGCGTAGGTGCGGGCGCCGTGCTCGTCGCGGCGAGCCGGGTCGATGTAGATCAGCTGCGCCGGCTCCATCGCACGTAGGTATTCGACGCCGTCGCCACACACCACCTGTGCTTGCGTGAGGCCCAGCGCCGCCATATTGTGCGCGGCCAGCTCGCACAGGTGCGATTGGCGTTCCACGTACGTGGCGTGACCGAATCCGCGGGCGAGATATGAGAAATCGACGCCGAATCCGCCTGTCAGGTCCGTCATGGTCGCGTCGTTGGCCGTCTGTCCCGCCGATTGCGGCAGAGATCGCAACAGACGTCGGGCGATTTCGGCCTTGTATTGCGCCGTGAACTGCGATGAGCACTGTTCCATGGAAATATGCGCGGGATAGACGATATCCGCGCAGGCGGCCCATTGCGGCAGTTTGTTGCGGGCGATTTGCCAGCCCGCGATCTGGTCGAGCGCGGCCGGCAGGTCGAGGTCCGCCGTCCGTTTGGTTTTGAGCGCCAGGTCACGCACGTCTTCATTGCGATGCGCCTCGGCGAAGGCGCGCGTCACGTCGTTGAGCAGTGGTCCGTCACTCATGGTTCCTCTCCCCTTCTTCGCGAGTATCTGCCATGTCGCACGCATATCGTCGCACGCGTATCCTGCGTCCGTGGCGCATCGGTATTGCGTCCTTGTCGATTGCCTTCGTCATCTTATCTTTCCTGTGGATAACAAGTGGACAAATGTGGATGAATGTGGATAACGCCCATATTTTGTGCCTGAGTCAACGTCGCACCACGAAATATCGGCGGCGATTTTCCCCATTTTTGTGGGGTGTGGATATCGGTTATCCACAATTTTCACATAGGAAATTCCTTATGTTCCGCCATTTTGTGAATATCCTTGTGGATAATCCACCACGTTATCCCCGACTTACCCACAGGTCTGACCTCACTTATCCACAAAGTTATCCACGGATGTGGAAAACTACGTGTGTGTAGTTCCCGCATTACTGGTACAGAAGTGACATATGCATCAGCGGATTGCCGGCGTTGCATCCCACGATGATCGCCACGACCACCACGAACACCGTGATGCCGTACACCGTGGTGCGCCACGTCAGGCTTTTGCCGCGGAACGCATGCAGGCCGGTGACCAGCAGCCACGCAAGCACGCCGCCGACGATGAATCCGCCGACATGCGCCTGCCATGCAATGCCCGGCGTGATCACCGGCATCAGGAAGTTGATCAGCATCCAAATCAGCATCGAACGAATATCGATGCCTATTCTCCTGTACACCACCAGAATCGCGGCGAACAGGCCGAACAGCGCGCCGGACGCGCCATATGCGGCGGTCATCCATCCCGACGGCGAGCACACGGCCCACACCATCAGTCCGGCGCCGCCGCCCAATCCGGACAGCAGGTACAGCGCAAGATACGGCCAATGCCCCATCATGCGTTCCAGCACGGGCCCCACGCACCACAAAGTAAGCATGTTGAACAGGATGTGCCACAGCGAGGTCGGCTGGTGCAGGAACATCGAGGTGATGAAGGTCCACGGGTGCCGGACGGCCGTGGCGGGCAGCAGCATGCCGGCGTTCACGAACGCGTTGCCGCCTTCGGGCCAGACGAGGAAGAGAACCGCTTCGATGGCCCACACCACGATGCAGATCGCCATGATGGCGGTGGTGATGACCGGGTCGCCGTTGCGCCACCGGTATCGCAGCGATCGGGCGGAGAACAGATCCTTGAACGATGGGGAATCGGGAAACAGACTGAATCGTTGGTATGCCATAGCTCAACACTACCGGCACATGCGGTATTTTCCGGCGCGTAAATCCACCCAATCGACACATTCCACGAATTAAGATAGGGAACAGAGCTGGCTTGAACGAGCAGGTCAGCCAGTGTTTGGAAACCTTGAAAGGAGCCGTCATGGAGAACAAGTCTTCTAACGGTTGGAAGTTCTTCGCACTGCTCTTCGGAGCTTTGCTTGCTGGCGTCGTCGGTCTGTACATCTACAAGCAGCAGAATCCCGACTATGACCCGTGGGAGGAACCGTGGGAGAACAGCTCCTCGCCGGTCGACCTGGGCCTGACCAAGGACGCCGAGCCGGAGGCCGACGCCACTGCCGCCGCTCCTGCCGCTGAGCCGGAAGCCGCCTGATTTCGCCTTTTCCGGCGCACCTATGCCGCGTTGGGTTTGTTGCTTCGCCCTGTATCTTGCGATACAGGGTTTTTCTTTTGCTTTTTCGATTGCGATTGGCTTGCGGCCTTCCGTCGTACTGTCGCTGTATTGCCACGTACGTCCGGCACGTACGTTCGGGCACTACCGGCATACGCAATCGGACATGCGAAAAACATACGAAAAGGCCCTTGGAAAATCCCAAGGGCCTTCGTCGTCATCACTTATCCGCCCATTGCGAAACGGACGGAGCGGAAGCGATCATGCGTGCGTCGGCGATGCCGGCGACGTTTCATGACCGCTCCATAATCACTTGAGCGGACCGGTGTGCCAGATGCGCTCGAGGTAATCCTCGATGGAGCGGTCGGAGCTGAAGTAGCCGGAGTTGGCCACGTTGAGCACGGCCATGCGGCTCCACTTCATCGGATCGCGGTAGGTTTCCTCGATCTGGGCCTGGATGTCCATGTACGCGCGGAAGTCGGCGAGCGTCATGAAGTAATCCTTGTTCAGCCAATCGTTGACGAGGTCCTTGTAGGTGTCCTTGTCGCCGTCGGAGAAGGTGCCGTCGGCAACCATATCGATGGCGGCCTTGAGCTGCGGGTCCTTCTCGTAGTACTCGCGGGACAGACCCTTGGTGTCGTAGCCCTTGGCGTACAGCGCGGAGACTTCCGGCTCGGTCATGCCGAACAGGAAGAAGTTCTCGGCGCCCACGCGCTCACGGATCTCGACGTTGGCGCCATCGAGGGTGCCGACGGTCAGAGCGCCGTTGAGGGCGAACTTCATGTTGCCGGTGCCGGAGGCTTCCTTGCCGGCCTGGGAGATCTGCTCGTCGAGGTCGGTGGCCGGAATGAGGTTCATGGCCAGCTCGATGTTGTAGTTCCACGGGAAGTAGACGTTCAGCTTGCCCTTGACGTCCGGGTCGTTGTTGATGACGCGGGCGACGTTGTTGATCAGCTGGATGGTCTGCTTGGCCAGGTAGTAGCCCGGAGCGGCCTTAGCGCCGAACACGATGGTGCGCGGCATGATGTCGTCGGCGGAGACCTTGCCGGACTTGATGTCGGCGTAGTCGGCGATGACGGACAGGATCTTCAGGGCCTGGCGCTTGTACTCGTGCAGACGCTTGACCATGGTGTTGATCATGGTGTTCGGGTCGATGTCGAAGCCGTACTTGCGCTTGGCGAAGTTGGAGAAGTCGACCTTGTTGGCCTGCTTGACGGCGGCGAACTTCTTGACGAACTCGTCATCGTCGGCCAGCGGGATGAGGCCCTTGAGCAGTTCGAGGTCGCTCAGCCACTTGTCGGTGCCGAGGCCTTCGGTGATGACGTCGGACAGACGCGGGTTGGCCAGCTTGATGAAGCGGCGAGGGGTCACGCCGTTGGTCACGTTGGTGAACTTGTCCGGGTAGACGTCGGAGAAGTTCTTCAGGGTGACGTCCTTGAGCAGCTGGGAGTGCAGCTCGGCCACGCCGTTGACGTGGGAGCCGCCGTAGGAGGCCAGGAACGCCATGCGCACGGAGTCGCCGGTGTAGATGGCCATGTCCTTGATGGTGGCCTCGTCAACGCCCTTGGCCTTGAGCTCGGCCTCGAACTGGTCGTTGATCTTCTCGATGATCTCGAGGTGACGCGGCAGCAGTTCGCCGATGAGCTTGGACGGCCACACTTCCAGGGCTTCCGGAAGCAGGGTGTGGCAGGTGTAGTTGAAGGTCTTGTTGGTAATCGTCCAGGCGGTGTCCCAATCGTAGCCATACTCGTCCATGAGCACGCGCATGAGCTCCGGGATGCCGATGACCGGGTGGGTGTCGTTGAGCTGGAAGTTGATCTTGTCCGGGAAGGTGGTCAGATCCGGCTTGTCCTGGCCCGGGTAGAAGACGCGGATGGCGTCGTGGATGGAGGCGGACACGAAGAAGTACTGCTGCTCGAGGCGCAGAGCCTTGCCCTGCGGGGTGGAGTCTTCCGGATACAGGATCTTGGAGATGTTCTCGGCCTCGACCTGCGGCTTGACGGCGTCGAGGTACTCGGACTTGTTGAAGGTGAGCAGATCGAACTCGTCGTAGCTCTTGGCGGTCCACAGGCGCAGGGTGTTCACGCGGCCGGAGGCGTAGCCCGGAACCATGTAGTCGACCGGGACGGCACGCACGGACCAAGCCGGCTTCCAGACCTTCTTGCCGTTCTCTTCGACGACTTCGCCGCCGAAGGAGACCTTCTGATCGCGGTTGTAGTCGATGTGGCCCCACGGCTCCTCGTTGGCCAGCCAGTAATCCGGGGTTTCGATCTGCTTGCCGTTCTCGTCGAATTCCTGCTTGAAGATGCCGTACTTGTACTGGATGCCGTAGCCGAATGCCGGCACGCCGAGGGAGGCGAGGGAGTCGATGAAGCAGGCGGCTAGACGGCCCAGACCACCGTTGCCCAGGCCCGGCTCGTATTCGGCGTCGATGACTTCCTGCGCATCGAAGCCGAGAGCTTCCACGGCCTTGTCGAACTGATCGGTCAGTCCGGCGTTGAGCAGCGCGTTCTCCAGCTGCTTGCCCATCAGGAACTCGGCGGACAGGTAGCCGACGGCCTTGGTGTTGCCGTTGACCATGTCGGCCTGAGTCTTCATCCAGGAATCCACGAGATGGCGACGCACTGCGGCGGACGCGGCGACGTACACATCAGCCGGCTTGGCCTGCTCGACGGTGACGCCCTGGGTGTACTTCAGCTGCTCACGGATTTCGTCAGCGAACTGTTCCGCGGTGACCGCGGACTTCGGTGCGGTAATTTCAGTCATTGATTGACTCCCTTTGACGGATATTCTCCAGGAACATTATGCCTTACCCCAGCGTCCTTGCATTTGCGGCCGCATGAACACCAAGTAACATCATGCATACGTTCTCATGTACAGCATACTACGTAATCATAAAAAGACGAAATTCCTAACAATCGTAAGCCGGCATTCGTTTGCAAAAAACATTGCAAAAACTGCAAACGCAACGTATGGCGCCCATTAAGCGAGGGCACCACAATCGCAGGAAAATCGCCCCTCAAACCCCTATTTAGTTACGACTACATCGTTTGCAAAGTTCCATCATAGTCGTTTGCGGGCTGCACAATACCGGTATGGCTGTCATACGAGAACAAGACTTGGGCAAAGGACGCGCCGCCTTCGAACAGTGGCAGGACGCGGCGCACAACATTTTCAGCGAGCAGCTGCCGGCCGATGACGACGCCGCTTTCGATTTCCGGCTCAACTTCTCGCCGCGTCTGCCGCGCCAGCTGTGGGCGATGGCGGTGCGCTACTCGCTATACCTGCTGGAAAAGAAGGCGCCGGGCGAAGGCGTGGAGGTGCGCGTGGCACCGTGGGGCGCCATCAAGATCCTCGACGGGCCGGCGTCCGATCCGCACAATCTCACGCCGCCGGACGTCATCGAACTGGACCCCGACGTGTGGATGAGGCTCGCCACCGGCATCACCAGCTGGCAGGAAGAAAAAGACGCGGGCCGTATCACCGCCGTCGGCGAGCGAGACGACCTAAGCGGCCTGCTGCCGTTGGTCTAACGCAGCGGTCCGCGCGCAATGCATCCGTATCATCGATGCCATCATTGATAGCGGAGTATGGAGTGCACATTGAATTTCTCCGATTGAATCTTCATTTTGTCTGATAAGAGGGGCAACTCTTCTAAGAAAAAAATAGAGTCGCCCCTCTTGGATGCGGAAACACCGGTCAGCTTAATAACTCCTAGGAGTTTAAGCATTGCGCTTACGCATACGGGTCAGCAACACACCCGACGCAATAAGCACTGCAGCAACCGCAAACACGCCGATGACAGCCACACCGGTTCGGCCCAAAGGATTGGATCCAGCGTTTTGATTGTCTCCGGCATCGTCCGACTTGGAGTCATCCTTCGCGCCTGTGTTGCCACCATTCTGATTGTTGCCATTTTGACTGTTGCCGTTCTGGCTACCACCATTCTGGCCGTTGTTTTCCGAAGATCCGGCCTTCACCAAAGCCTTGATCGCCTCGTTAAGCTTCTGGGCAGCCGCATCGACAGCAGACTGATCGGTAGAATCAAGCGCGCTGTTGGCTTCCGCAAGAGCCGTTTGCAACACGTTCCACGATTCAGCGGTGTAATCGTTCTGAACGAGCTGATTGGCCTTGCTGACTGCTTCCTCCAATGCCGAGGTGTCCACGCCACCGTCATCAATCTGATCGCCGATCGTCACTGGATAGAAAGTGACCGAATCAACGTTCGGAGCGACGCCCCAGGAAACGGCAGCCTTGAGGTCGCCGACCTTGTCCCAATTGCCAAGGGTCAGATCGCCGCCATCGGTGGTCACGTTAATGGAACGGTTAAGGAAGTTCGTCTCCGTGTAGGTATAGCGGAAGGAGCCACGGGCTATCTCCACGTTGTTCTGCCGCACCTGCAGGCCAAGATCCACGACCTGCGGGTTGTAATCGTGCTTGCCGATGAAGGCTTCATTGGAGAAGTGCACGACCATGTTATATGTGCCGGCCGGCACGCCCTTAATGGTCATGGTTCCTTTGTTGTCCTCATGGACGGTTGGCACGTGATTCGCATCGGCCACCACACGGGTGCGATCGCCAAAGCCGGCCTTGCCGGATTCCTCTGTCTCAAACTGGCTGCCCAGCCCCTTCACGAACGATTTGCCGGAAGCATTGGTATACGTGGACGGAGTTTCCACGGCAGCACCGCCATTGAGCGTGACACGGGAGGAATCCTCGGCTTCCACCTTCACGGCATTGGCGTCTCCATCGCCGGCACGCGCAGTGGTCACATTCTTGAGAAGAATGCCCGCAGCGCCAGACAGTTCAAGACGGTTAATGCCTTCCGACATCGCCACACGCACCGTGGAGGTTTGCAAACCATTGCGCGGCGCGGTAATGGTTCGTGCGGCCTGTCCATTAATCGAAAGCGCGATCTGCGCCCCCATGGAGGCGTTGTATGCAACGGTCACGTCCTGATAGCCGGCCTCCCAAGCATGGGCGAACACATCCACCGTTCCGCCATTCAGATTGGCGAAACCATTGTTGCCGTTGCCGTCCCATGTGAGTGTGGTACCGTTTTCCAAGCGCATATCCGATGCCGGATAGGTCACCTGATCCACCGGTCCGGTCTTTCCATCAGAGACCTGGTACAGCAGGATCTTATCGGTTTCATTGTCAAGATCGGTGGAGCTGATGGTGATGGAGTGCTTGCCCTTGGTCAATCCCTTGAGCACGATTTCCGCACTGCCACGGTACTTCCACTTGACCTGATCCCTCAACGCCAGTTCCGCGCCGATTTCCAATGAACCGACTTCTTTTCCGTCCACGAAAACGCCATTCGTCCCCGGAACGCCGGCCGGAGCCGTAATGAGCTGGAGTCGGTAATCGCCGTCTGCCGGCACATCCACGTCCCAAGTCATCTTGGCACCGCTGTTGAAGCAACCGACGTCGCCGTTGCCGGAGAACATGAGCTTGGTGTTCGAACCCGTATTCGCATCCTTCGTTACCTTGCAGGCCTTGCCTTCGAGCTTGGTGTCTTCCGTCTCAACGACTTGCAGACTGCGACCGTCGTTCGCATCGTCGACAGCGGTTTGCGTGTCCTGATGCGGAGTAATGACAAGCTGGTATCCGGCATATCGATCCACGCTGTTGGTGGTCACATCCAACGTGCCGTTGACAACATCCACATTGGACATGACGTTGACCACACGCGGCGCGGCCGCGACACCTTCAGTGCCCACATACGCGCTTTCTCGCACTTGCACATCAACCTTGGTGCCGAAAATTTGGGAATCAAGGCCCGTCACGTGCACCTTGACCGGCGTATTGGCACCAGTACCCCAGCTCGTGGCATCATCAATTTGATCATTGGCGCCGCCATACAGCACGGTGGCCTTCTTGTCTTGCTTGTCGATGGCCGCGACGCCCTGCAGGTTGTCGGTGGTGTTCGGATGCTCGCTGGTGACTTTTACGGTTGTGGTTCCACGCAGATCGCCATACCACTTGTACATCCACCACGCACCATTCGCGCCGTTGGCCCGAGACATGTTGTCGTTAAGGTTGCCGGCGTAGTTCCAATACGCGGTCTGCGCCTGCACCTTGGTCTCCTCGAACAAGCTCAGCCACTGGATGATCTGGCCCGGAACCGACATGTCACGCATTTGGCCGAACTCGCTGATGTTGATGGCACGTGGCGAAATGCCTAATTCCTTTTCAAAACTACGATATTGCTTGTAGTGACCGGGATAGCTGCCGATGGAGCCGGAACCGAGTTCATGCCATACGACCACATCCGGCAAGGTGTTGTTCGCTTTGCCTGTTTCCAGAAGCTTCTTGGTGGTGTTCGGGCGCCAGGAACTGTCACCAGGACCTGCGATCAGAGCATGGTCGGCGGTTGGTTTGACACCGTTGGCATTGGTTTTCTCACCATTCTTATACTGGTTCCATACCTTCTGGATGACGCCGTAGGCCTCATTCCAGTCCTTCAGGAATTGAGCATAATTCTTTGCGCCGGTGTTGTTCCCGTATCCGTACCAATTCGCATGGTCCGGCTCGTTAAACGGCATGAATACGATTTTGTCCGGATGCTCGGCGTTGGCGAGAATTTTGTTCATCACCACTTCAAGCACTTCATCAAAATCCCAAGTGCCGTTTCCGGTTTCCGTATAGGTGCCGTAATCCGAAGCATTGACGTCCCCGTCCAATTTGTAGGTTCGGGTGTCTCCTGGACGCTTGCCGCTGGTGTATGGCCAATCCGGATACCAATCCTGGAGATTGACCACCAGTTCCTCACCACCATTGGAGAAGAACTGGTTTTCGACGGCGAGCACATCGGCACTAGGATGCTGCAAACCGCTTGGCGGCTTCTGCGAAGTGACGTATACCCGCGCACCGTCGACGATCGCATCCGTCGGCGATCCATCATCGCCAACGCCATACAACATTCCAGAAGCTCCGCCGTAGAAATCGCCGGTTTCAGTGCCGTAATCCACATTCAACGTTTGTACGGCTTTGCTCTCATCAGCGACAGCAGCTGTTGTCGCCGCTCCCAAAGGCAAAAGCATGGAGGCCACGGCAACAATACCAATCGACGTCCTTCTTAATCGAGGTTTGAATGGCATATTTTTCTCCCTTTCATTTCTTCTTTGAATTAATGGAAAATCTAATAAATGGCTGGAACTCGTAAGAATCCCAGCCATGGAAAATGATGCTCAGCACTGAGTGATTTCAATGAGACGAATGGTCTCGGGCTTGCATCGTGGAATGCGCACTCCAACCGTGGCGAGCGCGGCGCCCGTCATCGTCGCATTTCCAATGGGACCGACCTCGTTCAAGGATTCAAGAGCCGCCGAAACGGGTTCCGGACCGGTCCACGAAAGCTTGTAACGAGCAAGGGGGTCAAGTCCCGGAATACGTAGCCACATACCACGATTCGACTGGGATTCACCCATCTGCACATGCGCGATAATCGCATGGGATTTATCATCCGCGATGACACCGTGGGCCAATACGGCCGAATCAGCCACATCCAGACGCACAAAACGTCCGGAATGCAGGAAGTCGCGATTCGCCTTGTACCAAGCCACCCATGAAGCCAATTCGTCAAGATCGGACTCACTGGCCTTGGTGATGTCCCATTCAATGCCGAAGCTGTGGAAGACCGCTGTGGCAGCGCGGAACGCGATGGAATAGGTACGGCCGGTCTGCTGAGAGCTGGGCTGCGAGATATGCGCACCGAGCAGTTCAGGCGCCACGGTCTGCACGGTCCAACGCTGGATAAGCTGACGTGCGAGGGCGTCGGTGTCATCGGAATTCCAGAAGCGACGTACCCTCTCCACAACGCCCATATCGATGCGGCCTCCTCCGGAAGCGCAAGATTCCCATGCGATGTGAGGGAATTCGGCACGCAACGTGTCGAGAAGCCTGTAATAGGCGAGTGTCTGCTGATGAACGGCCGGAGCGCCGCCACGTACCTGGGATCCAGCTTCCAGAAGGTTGCGGTTGTGATCCCACTTCACATAATCGATGTCGTATGCGGACAGCACCTTGAACATGGCATCATGAATATGGTCAAAGACCGCGGGATTTGAAAGATCCGCAACCAGCTGGTTGCGCTGTAGAATCGGCACACGGTTTGATGCCTGCAGCACCCAATCAGGATGCTCGCGATAGAAATCCGAATCCGGATTGACCATTTCCGGTTCGAACCACAATCCGAATTCCATGCCAAGCTTATGCACGGCGTCAACGAGAGGCGTCAATCCTTCAGGCCATACGTCCGGATCAACCCACCAATCGCCCAGACCGGCATGGTCGTCACGGCGCAGATGGAACCAGCCGTCATCGAGCACATACCGTTCCACTCCGATGCGGGCCGCACGACGTGCAATCTCCAACAGTCGGTCAAGGTTGTGATCGAACATCACACCTTCCCATACGTTGAGGATCACAGGCTGCTTGGCCGGATGCTCAGGCAAGGAACGCTGCCATGTATGCAAGCTTGCGCTGATGCCGTCCAGACCTGCGTTGGACGCGGTGATCATCACCCAAGGAGTGCTGTAGGACTCGTCTTTGCCCAGCGTCACCTCACTGGGGGATAGCAATTCGCCCGCATTGATACCAGCTTCATCAGAACTGTTACGGTCCACCTCGAGCGTGCTGTTCCCGCTCCAAGCCAACTGAACCAGCATTACCCTGCCATGGCCGAAGTCGAAACCTGGTGTTCCTGCCACCATAATCTGTCCTTCGAATCCGGGGCGTCCGTATCGGCATTCACGCAACCACGTGCCATCCGCGATGGCACGACGCTGCGGATCACGTTCGTGTTCATGCCGCCCGGTGAAGTCCATGATCTCAGTCAGATCATCGCTCAGCGGCACATGCACGTTCAACGCATCAAGCAGGTATTCGCTATCACCCGTATTCGTCAGCGTATGGCGGACACGCAACGTACCGCCTTTCAAAGTCTCCAATTCGGTGCGAAGGGCCAATTGAGCATCGTCATCCTTGGCATCGATAGTCAGATGATCTTCATCACCGAACGTATTCGAAACCACGAAACGCGGAGACCATGCGGTGCCTGCCAGCAAGGAGCCAAGTGAATCGACACTAACCCGCTGCCCGCGGATACCTGGACGCAGGAACACGTCCTCGGAATGTTCCACGAGCAACGGCGTCGGGCGCGGAGACTGCTTGGGCAGATCATCCATACCATCTGCGGACGATAGGGCGAAGACTCCCAACACGTCCGGCAGATCATCACCTATCGTCGGCCGTGTCAATGTGATACGGGTGATTTCATCGGTATCGGAAATCGAAGGGAACAGCATAACAAAACTCCTAAAAGGTTGATCTCACTTCTCAGCGCCAGCGACCATGCCTGCGATGAAGTACTTCTGCAGGAACAGGTAGGCGATGACCATAGGCGCGGCGGCAATCAGGGATGCAGCTGCCGCGGTACCGAGGTTGCTGCTGTTGGCGGCAAAGAAGGAAGCGACTCGCGGAGCGATAGTCTGTGCGGAGGTATCGGTCAGGATATAGCCAGACAGAGCATATTCGTTCCACACGGTGGTGCCCGTCATGATCACGACGGTGGCGGTGACGGGCTTAAGCGTGGGCAGAATCAGCTTCATGAAGATGGTGAATCTATTCGCTCCGTCGATCATGCCCGCTTCATCGATAGAATTTGGGATAGCCTTGATGAAGTTCGTGTACAGGAACACGGAAAGCGGAAGATTGGTTGCAGCAAGCACCAACGAAATACCCCAATAAGTGTTCACGCCACCCATATCGACGAGCAGAGAATACAGCGGCACCAGAATCGACAGCGGCGGAACCATCATCATGGCAAGAATCAACGCGGAGATCACACCATTGAACTTGGTCTTGCGTCGAGCCAGCGGATATGCGGCCATCGCACCCAGGACGCACACCAGCAGCGTGGTGATGACGGTGACGACGATGCTGTTGAACACGGACTGGAAGATGTTGCCGTCAGTAACGGCCGCGATCCAGTTGCTCCATGCGATATCATGCAAGCGCGGCATCAATGTCGAGGAGGTGTCGTCCTGCGGCTTCATCGATACGTTGATGGCCAGATAGAACGGCAGCAGCTGGCAGACCGCCATGATTCCGAGGAAAAGGTAGATTGCCCAGCGGCCCTTCTGGTAGCCGATGAAATCTGGGTTCTGTGCTTGAGTTTGCTTCTTGCGAGTCATATCAGGCCTCCCAATTCAGCTTTGCCAGACCGACATTGAGCAAGTACGTCAGCACGGCGATGATAACGAACAGAACTACGCCCAACGCCGACGCATAGCCAGCGTTCTGCGCGTCGAAGTACACCGAGGAGATGTACGTGGACAGCGAGTTGGTCGCGTAGCCAGGGCCTCCACCGGTAAGGATCTTGATCATATCGAACAGCTTGAGTCCGCCGATGAGGTTGAGCACCACGGAAGTGGTGAAAGACGGCTGCAGCAACGGCAACGTGATGTTCCAGAACTTGTTCCAGCCAGTGGCGCCATCCAAGCTCGCAGCCTCCATGACGGACTGATCCAAAGTCTGCAATCCGGCGAGATAGATGATCATCGAAACACCAACGAACTGGATTGAGTTGATGACGGTGATGATGATGACGGAAGCGGTCGGATTATTGAACCAAGCCTGCTTTTGGAAACCGAGCGCGGTCATAACAGTGTTCAAGGCACCCTGCTGGTACTGGAAGATGAAGTAGTACATCGTGCCCATGATGACCGGAGCGACCAAAGCCGGCAGATAGATGATGGCTCGCAGGAGATTGCGACCCTTAATTCTAGCGTTCAGCAACAGCGCTAGTCCCAAGCCGAGAATCTGCTGGATGATGGTTGAACCGACGCCGTAAACCAACGTATTAACCAGCACAAGCTTGAAATTCGCGTCTTTGAAGAGCTGCTTGTAATTGAGCGCCCCCACAAAGCTCTTGTCCGGGCTATAGCCATCCCAATTGGTCAGCGACAGGAAAAACCCATTGACCAACGGATAGACGATAAACACCACCAGCAGAATGATCACCGGCAAGTAGAAGAGATTGATCGAAGCCCCGTGGAAGCGGCCTTTCCGCTGCGTTGGGACTGCGGGAGAAGATGGCTGCAGACTCATTTTTCTAATGCTCCCTGAATAGTTGATTACGTACAGTTTTGATGGGGTATTCGGCCTGCCGCCGATTCGTCAAGCAGGCCGAATACCGAGGCAATCCATCAATCAGGCGTTTTTCTTCGCCCACATGGTGGTGAAGTTGGTGCTCATCTGGTCCGCCGCACTCTTCGCGTTGAGCTGACCGGTGATCAGGCCGTCAGTGGATTTGCACAAGGTGTCCCACATGCCGTCCGGTAGGTACATGCGGTCGAAGAACGGCACCGTCTTGGAGCTCTTCTCGTTCACCCAGTAGTTGTAGGTGTCGTTGATCTTGCCAAGGTTCACGTTGACGCCCTTGAGGGCGGAATCGTTGTTGGTCATCTTGGTGAGCTTGGTCATGTTGGCTGGCTTGGCGAGGAAATCGATGTACTTCAGCGCGATGTCCTTGTTCTTGCCGGTCTTGGAGGCACCGACCGCCCAGTCTTCGCCAAGGGTCACGTAACGGTCGCCGCTTTCAGTCGGAGTGGCCATGAATCCCAAGTTGACGTTGGAATTGAAGGTCTGAATCTGCGAAGCATGCAGGTTGGAACGGAAGTAGAACGCCGCCTGGCCGTTCGCCATCAGCTTCTCGATATCGTCTTGGGTGGCGGAAGTGTAATCCGGGTTGAAGTATCCCTTCTTCGCCCAGCCTTCGATCAGGCCGGATTCCTTCTGGTACACGGAGGAATCGAACTTGCCTTTCTGCAGCTTCTTCAATTCGCCGTCGTTGTACCACGATGACGCGGTCAGGTCGGCAAGATCGCCGGCGATTGCGGTGTCCTTGCCACCTGCGACCACACAGGTCAGACCAGCGTCCTTGACCTTCTGGCACGCGTCATTGAACTCATCCCATGTGTTCAGCTCGTTCGGATCAACGCCCACCTTGTCAAGAACGTCCTTGTTGTACAGCACGCCGGTGACCTGAATATCAAGCGGAAGAGCGTAGAAAGTACCGTCGTCCTCCATGAAGGCTTCCTTGGTGATTGGCTTCATCTTGGAAGCCCAACTTCTGTTTTGCAAAGGCTCAAGGAACTTAGCATAACGGTCACGGGACCAGCCGTGGGTGTTCCACAGATCCGGCGCGTTCTTCGCGGCTAGACGCACCTTGATATCGTTGGTGAAATCCTGAGAAGCCGGAATCAGATTGATCTCAACGCCCGGATTGGCTTTTTCAAACTCGTCGGTAATGGACTGCAGCGTCTTCAAATGTACGGAACCGGTCGCCATGCCTGTAATGAAGTCCAGCTTCTTGCCGCTGGAGGATGCAGAACCACATGCAGAGAACGCGGTAACAATCATAGCCGCGGAAGCGACGCCCGCGATAAGCTTGTTGATCTTCTTCATTATTACTCCATTGTTTTGCAGTACTTTGCTACATTGCACCAAGTCTGAATCAATGCTCCTTCATCAATCAAACTCGATGTGTGTGATTGATTCTACGCGAGTAGATTAGAAAATGCAAAATTGGACAAAAACGGCGTGTTCCAACATGTGCGAAAGTATCCATGTTTCATGCAATCGTTGAATAATAAGGGATTATAGTTAATAGAAAATATCTACTCGGCATATCTCATTATCTGCAACACATCATTGCTACACGGGTAGATTTAGTGATAGACTACGACGTAGATTGCATGAAATCACCAAGATGTCGCATCAACGTTGAGCACAAGCTGAACGCGGACCAACAGTTAGGAACCTCATGATGGAAATGAGACACGGCAAAGAAACACATCGAGCAACCCGCGCAGATGTGGCGCAATTAGCACATGTGTCCACAGCCGTGGTGAGCTACGTATTTAACAATGGCCCACGAAACGTTGCGCCGGAAACCGCAGCCAAGGTGCGCGCCGCGGCCAAAAAACTCAACTATCGCCCCAATTCGATGGCACGAGCCCTGCGCACAGGCTCCTCAAAGACCTTGGGCATCATCGTTCCCGATTTGTCGAACCCTTTCTTCTCCGACGTATACAACGCGCTGGAAACCAACGCCGCACAAGAAGGGTATTCAACCCTATTCATGGCATCCCACCAAGACCCTAACAAGGAACTGGACCGTGTATCCCGTCTCATCGCACGTGACGTGGATGCCATCATCATCGCATCGGCCCAGCCCACTTCGAATCTTGCCGCGGTGCCGCGCAAGGAATGTCGGTTCGTATTCATGGATCAGACCCAAGCCATTCCAGGAGCCAAATGCGTATCCACGGATTTCCAGGCCGCGGTGCAACTGGCCGTGCACCACCTTATGGGACATGGACGTCGCAATATCGCCATGCTTACAGGTAAAGCGGAAGAAGGTCTGAATGATAAGCGCATCCAAGGCTGGTATCAGGCGCACAAGGCAAATAGGTTGCCGGTCGGCCCGATAATGCAGGCGCACTACACCCGTCAAGGCGGCTACCAGGCGACCATCGACTTGCTGAACTCAGATCAGCATACTGACGCAATTTTCGCGGATTCCGATTTGGAAGCCATCGGTGCATTGCGCGCCATGCACGAACAGGGGATACGAGTACCGGAAGATATCGCGTTGATTTCGTTCGACGGAACCGTTGACTCTCAATTCACATGGCCTTCGTTAAGCGTCATCCAGCAAAATGCGCAAGCAATTGCGAATTGCGTGTTCAAAGCGGCAACGGATCCTCAGAACACTCCCGACCTGCAGCTTATCGACTCCACGCTTGTGCCGCGCGAATCCTGCGGATGCATGTAGAAACATATTCACCGTTGAGTCGGGGGACCAGCACGCCATCAGATAGGCACACACTTCGAATGCATCTTCATTGAAGCCATACCCTTACACACAGGTAATTACGATATCTACAAAAATTTTGTGCATCCGAATAAAGGGTGACAGCATTGGAAGCTCGGCTCTGATGGTGCAATCATCAAAGCCGAGCTTCCAATGCTTAACAGGTTTCTAATGCAGTCAGTCCTGCTTCTTCGGCTTCAGCGCGCTGGGCACCGGCATCGGGATGGGCTTGTGCGGCTTCGGCGCGGCCTTTGCCGCCGGAAACTCGCCACTCGTGGCCTTCGCCGCGGCTTCCGCGGCCCACTTGGCGTATTCGTCAAGGTCATCGGCGGAATCGGAAGACGTTTGACCGTCCCCAACGGTCTCATCTTCGGCGTCCACATCGTGAGAATACTTGGCTTCGATATCGGCAAACGGGTCGAAGGAACCAGAACCGGGCTCCTGCGCACCGAGCTCCTTGGCAAGCTCATCGTAATCGGTGTCGGTGGTCAGGTACTTGAGCTTTCGGGCTATTTTCTGCTGTTTGGCTTTCTGACGTCCGCGGCCCATCTGACCCCCTGAAATTACTGTGCTATCAATTCATCAAACAAGAGAGTACCACTTATTGCGCATTATTTCGTTGTCGGCTCAGACTTTTACGATAAAATCGTTGATTTTCTTAAGAAAAGGACACGTATGACGGACGAAACCCAGGAGCAGCAGATCACTGCTGTCGGCAATGAAATGAGCGCGAGCTTCCTCGCCGCAAAGAAGCGTTCCGATGAAATCCTCGCCGCAATCGAAAAGAATCCGGGCAAGTTCACCATGCTCACCGGCGACCGTCCGACCGGCCGTCTGCACCTCGGCCACTACTTCGGCTCCATCCGCGAGCGCGTGGCCATGCAGAACCGTGGCGTGAACTCGAACATCATCATCGCCGACTACCAGGTGATCACCGACCGCGACACCACCGAGCACATCGAGGACAATGTGCTCAACCTGGTGCTCGACTACATGGCCGCCGGCATCGACCCGAACAAGACCATGATCTTTACCCATTCCGCCGTTCCGGCCGAGAACCAGCTCATGCTGCCGTTCCTATCCCTGGTCACGGAGGCCGAGCTGCACCGCAACCCGACCGTGAAGTCCGAAATGGAGGCTTCCGGCCATGCGCTGACCGGCCTGCTGCTCACCTACCCGGTGCATCAGGCTTGCGACATCCTGTTCTGCAAGGCCAACGTGGTGCCGATCGGCAAGGACAACCTGCCGCACGTCGAAATCACCCGCACCATCGCACGCCGCTTCAACGAGCGCTACGCGAAGAAGAACCCGGTGTTCCCGGAGCCGAGCGCCATCCTGTCCGAAGCGCCGGAGATCCCGGGTCTTGACGGCCGCAAGATGAGCAAGTCCTACGGCAACTCCATCATGCTGGGCGCCACCGCGGAGGAGACCGCCAAGCTCATCAAGAAGAGCCCGACCGATTCCGAGCGCCGCATCACCTTCGACCCGATTGCCCGCCCGCAGGTCTCCGCGCTACTGACCACCGCCGGTCTGGTGACCGGCCGCGATCCGAAGGACATCGCCGAGGAAATCGGCGACTCCGGTGCAGGCGCGCTGAAGAAGTACGTGATCGAATCCGTGAACGAGTTCCTGGCCCCGCACCGCGAGCGCCGCGCCGAATTGGCCAAGGATATGGATTCCATCCGCGACATCCTGCATGACGGCAACAAGCGCGCGAACGAAATCGCCAATGAGACGCTGCAGCAGGTGCGCGACGCCATGGGCATGCGCTACTAAGTTTGCAATCGGCATCCTGACGCGTTAGCGGATTGGCCGTGTTCCTCCGGGAGCACGGCCAATCCGCTTATTCATGGCAGATTCAGAGGCTACCGTTCTGCTAGGTGGCTTATTTGTGGCATGGAAAACGGGAAACCCCGTGTATGTCCGTCGGAATTCCAATGGACATACACGGGGTTTCCTGAATCAGGTGCCACAAACAAGCCACTTGACATTTCCCTGTTGTCGGAATCTGCCATAAACAAGCGACATGGCACCAAAGGCCGACCTTCGGCGTTGCAGGAGGTGCAACACCCACCGCGGGGCGATTCAGATCTGCGAGCGCTTCTCCCCTGCGGCGATTTCTGCGGCCACGAGGTCGTCGTCCACGTGGCGGTCGTCCGGATCGTCGAGATAGTGGTCGAATTCGTGCAGCACTTCCGCGCTTGGCGCAGGCGTGAGCAGCGAGATCACCACGATGAACAGCAGCGAGACGATGAACGCCGGCAGCAGCTCGTAGATGGCGAAGATGCCACCGAGCGGCTTGACGAGGTTGTGCCAGATGAGCACGGTGGCCGTGCCGGACAGCATGCCCGCGATCGCGCCGTACTTGTTGGTGCGCCTCCAGTACAGCGAGGTGAGCATCAGCGGTCCGAAGGATGCGCCGAGGCCGGCCCACGCGTACGAGACCACTTGGAAGATCGAGGAGTTCTGGTCGAACGCCACCACGATGCCGAAGATGAACATGACGAGCAGCGTGATGCGCGCCACCATCATCACCTGGCGGTCGGTGGCCTTGCGGTGCAGCAGTCCGCGGAAGATGTTCTCGCCGACGGCCGAGGCGCCGATGATCATGTACGAGGACGAGGAGCTCATGGACGCGGCGAAGATGCCGGACACGACGATGCCGCACATGAAGCTCGGCAGCAGCGCCTGCGACACCACGATGAAGATGTTCTCCGCGGCCGCCTGCGTGGCGAACTGCGTCGGCATCATGGCACGGCCGACCAGGCCGATGCACACGCCGCACGCCAGCGAGATCACGCACCACGTGGTGGCGATGATGCGGGATTTCTTGATTTCCTCGGAACTGCGGATGGACAGGAACCGCACGAGCACCTGCGGCATGCCGAAGTAGCCCAGGCCCCACGCGAGCATGGAGATGATGGTGATGATGCCGTAGTCGGCGGGCGCGCCGAACATGGCCTGTCCGGCCTTGACGATCTGCTCGCCGGCGTCGTTGAGGATCGGCGTGGCCACATGCGTGCCGTCGAGGAATCCCGGAATGCCCTTGAGGAAGGCGACGGTGTTGTCGATGCCGCCGGCGGACGCCACGGAGCCGATGAACACCACGGCCAGTGCGAAGAACATGAGCAGGCCCTGGATGAAGTCGGTCACGACCACGGACAGATAGCCGCCGATGATGGTGTACGCGAACACGATGGCGGCGCCGATCACCATGGTCAGGTGGTAGTCCCAGCCGAACAGCGTGGAGAAGAGTTTGCCGACGGTCACGAAGCAGCTGCCGACGTATACGCAGAAGAACACGAGGATGATGAGCGCGGCGATGGTGGAGACGATGTTCTTCTTGTCATGGAAGCGCTTGGAGAAGAAGTCGGGGATGGTGATGGCGTCGCCGGCCACCACGGAGTAGCGGCGCAGACGGCGTGCGACGAGTTTCCAGTTGAGGTAAGTACCAAGCGCCAGACCGATGGCCGTCCACATCGGGTCGGCCGCGCCGGTGAAGTAGGCGACGCCCGGCAGGCCCATAAGCAGCCAGCCGCTCATGTCGGAGGCTTCCGCGCTCAATGCCGTCAGCCACGGTCCGACGCCACGCCCACCCGCGAAATACTGTTTGGTGGAGGAATTGGACCTCTTGGAGTAGACGAAGCCGATGGTCAGCATGGCCGCGAAGTACAAGACCATGGCCAGCAGCACCCAGAAATCTTTGGTTACCAAGTGTTTTTACCCTTCTGCAGGTTATTAAATGTCGTAGCGCCAGGATTTATCGGTCACTACTCGTGCCATCGCCAGGCCGATCGGCAGGCAGATGATCACCATGAACGCACGGAACGCCCAATCGAGCGCGTTCAGCGTATCGAACTGGCCGAGGTGGAACATGGCCTGGTACATATACAAACCGGGCACCATGATCACAATAGACGGAACCGTCAGGCAAATGCGCGGATATCCCAAATGCGGAGCAAGCAGGCCGTGACGCACCGCCGAACGCCATGCGGAGGCGAGCAGGCCGGCAAGGAACGCGCCGATGAACGCGCCGGCTTCCGCGGGCACGCCCAAGTCGACGATTTCCAATCGCAAAGTATCGGTGATGGCGCCGATGGTGGCGGCGACGAGGCACATGCGCTGCGGGGAATTGAACATCACGGAGAAGCCCCACACACCGATGAACGCGAACAGCATGCGCAGCAGGCAGTTGATGACGGGGTTCAGTCCGAGCGGCTCGAATCCCTGCGGATTCAGGTGCACGATCGAAGCGACCATCCAGCCTGCCAACGTGGCCATCAGAATGATGCACAGCACGTAGGTGAGTCGTTGCACGCCTGATGGGAAGTCGATTTTCGCCATGTCAAGTCCGCCGGTTATCAGCGGGAATCCGGGGATGACGAACAGCATCGCGCCGATATACGCGGTGTCGTGCTGCAAGGCGATCGGATCGAACAGGCCAATCAGTCGCAGCATGCCGGTGCATGCCAGCGCGGCGACGGCCACGCAGACGAACGTCACGAAGAATTGGTTGAGATGGTGGGCGAACAGGCGGCGACGCAGCCAGTGGCCGAGGCCGGCGCCGACGAACGCGCCGATCATGTCGTACGGGCCGCCGCCGAGCAGGAACACGAAGGATGCGCAGGCGCAGGCGGACGCGAGTCCCGCGAAGGCCGGCGAATACAGCGGCTTGCGACGTTCGATCATGTCGAGTCGCTCGTGCGCCTGCCGTACGGTGACGCCTTGCGATTCGCCCGCGGCTTTCCCGATATGGTCGAAATGCTCGGCATATTCCTTCGGCGGTTTGCAGTTGCGGTTCTTACGCGGCTTTTCCGCGACCGAATCGTCATTGCTACGTCCGGCCGCGGCCGCCGCCTCGATATCGCGCATGTGCAGCGGACGTGCGGTGGAATCGCCTTCCTGCGCGCGTTCCGTGACCATTTCCAGCGCGTCGAGCACGGGATCGTCGGAACCTTCCTGGTTCTGCTCGGCCTTCTGCCGTTCCTTGAGCTGCTTGGACAGTTCGGCCGACACCTGCGAGGCGTCGCGCTTGTCGAGATGCTGCATCAGCCCTTCGGAAACGTCGGATTGGCTGTGGTACATAGAGCCTTTGCCGAGGTTGACGTTGAACCAGTCGGCAAAGTGCTCGAGCAGCCAGATGCGTTCGGTGTTGACGCCGGTGGTCGGCAGGTCGACGACTTCGGTGATGCGGTCCTTGCCGTCCGTGCAGGAGGCCTCGATGTCGGTGAGGTTCACGTCGGCGCGCACGTGCACGCCCAATGGATAGGCGATGCGGTGCATCATTTCGCGGACGCGGAAGCTGCCTGTTCCGGCGCCGAGGTCAAGCATGCCGACGCGGACGATCACGCTGGCTTTCGCCGCGATGCCGGCTTCGGTTACCGGCTTGTCCCAATCGCGTTCGATGTCTTCCATATCGAGCGGAATGGAGTGGGTGTGGAATTTGCTGACCGCCTTCGCGCTGCTGTCAACGCGTTCGGTGTTCTCATCATGTTCATGTAGTGCGCTCACACTATTCAGGTCTAACGTGTGGGCTGGTCGGATATTTTCCGAACATTCCCACATGCCCATTTTCCGGACATTCAATGTCCACGATGCGAACCATTCCGGCGTTTCCGTAACCAAACTGTCGATTTGCCGCGCCTACAATGGTCGAGCATTTACCCACCAAGCTTAGGGCTGTGGGCTCGCAACAGACGGCCAAAACAATCGCGGAGGTGCCGCGAAGGACCGACAGACCGAGCAACCCGATGGTTTGGAGAAGGAGGTCTGATGACAACTGAAAACGAACAGATCACGCCTGCGGACGCGGCTATCGTCTCGTCCGGCACCGGCACCAAGGGCCCTGAGGAACGTGATCTTCCCGCATCCCTCAAAGAGGAAATGGATTTGTGTCTGCAGATTCTTCGCGAGGTGCTCGGTGAGTTCGATGAAAACCTGCTGGCCAAGTTCGATGAAGTGCGCGAACACGCGCTGAAGGCCAGCGACGAACGTTTCTCCGGCATTCTGACCGACACGAATCCCGATCAGGACGACCTGCAGAAGGTTGTCGACATCATCGACAAGACGGACGTGCATGAGGCCCAGCTGCTGGCTCGTGCCTTCACCACTTACTTCCATCTGGCCAATCTGTGCGAGGAGAACTACCGCGTCTCCGTGCTGCACAGCCGTGAGAACGCCGTTGACGACACCCAGGCCGTCGATCCGGTGAACGAAATGACCTGCGCCTACCACCAGCTCATCAACGAGATGGGTCCGGCCAGGGCCAAGGAGCTGCTCGACCAACTCGAGTTCCATCCGGTGTTCACCGCGCATCCGACCGAAGCACGCCGTAAGGCCGTGGAAGGCAAGATCCGCCGCATCTCCCAGCTGCTCGAAGCGCATAAGCTGCTCGGCGGCTCGGACAAGAAGGAAAACTCCCGTCGACTCTTCAACGAGATCGACGCGCTGTTCCGCACCTCCCCGATCGCGCTGAAGAAGCCGACTCCGGTTGAGGAAGCCGACACCATTCTTGATATCTTCGACAACACGCTGTTCTACACCATTCCGCAGGTCTACCGTCGTTTCGACGACTGGGTCCTCGGAGACAAGGCCGGCCTCGTGCCGCCGGTGTGCCCGGCGTTCTTCCATCCGGGAAGCTGGATCGGTTCCGACCGTGACGGCAACCCGAACGTCACCGCCAAGGTGAGCCGTCAGGTGGCCCGCAAGTTCAGCGACCACGTGCTGGGCGCGCTGGAGATCGAAACCCGCCGCGTCGGCAAGAACCTGACGATGGAGGCCGAGACCACCCCGCCGAGCGCAGAGCTCAAGTCCCTGTGGAACCACCAGAAGGAAATGAGCGAGCGTCTGACCGACAAGGCCGCGCTGATCTCCACCAAGGAGCTGCACCGCGCCGTCATGCTGGTCATGGCAGACCGTCTGAAGGCCACCATCGACCGCGACGCCGACCTCATGTACCACTCCTGCGAGGACTACATCGCCGATCTGAAGACCGTGCAGCGCTCCCTCGCCGAAGCCAACGCCAAGCGTTCCGCCTACGGCCCGCTGCAGGACCTCATCTGGCAGGCCGAGACCTTCGGCTTCCACATGGTCGAGATGGAGTTCCGTCAGCATTCCGTCGTGCATTCCCGCGCTCTGGAGGACATCCGCGAGCATGGCCTGCACGGTGAGCGTGGCGAGCTGCAGCCGATGACCCACGAGGTGCTCGACACCTTCCGCGCGCTCGGTTCCATCCAGAAGCGCAATGGCATCAAGGCCGCCCGCCGTTACATCATCTCCTTCACCAAGAGCGCCCAGAACATCAAGGACGTGTACGAACTGAACCGTCTGGCGTTCTCCCACCCCGAGGATGTTCCGACCATCGACGTGATTCCGCTGTTCGAGCAGCTTGAGGATCTGCAGAACTCGGTGGACGTGCTCGAGGAAATGATCAAGATCCCGGAGGTCCAGGCTCGTCTGAAGGCCACCGGCGGCAAGATGGAAGTCATGCTCGGCTACTCCGACTCCTCGAAGGACGCCGGCCCGACCTCCGCCACCCTTGCCCTGCACTCCGCGCAGGAGCGCATCGCCAAGTGGGCCGAATCGCACGACATCGACCTGACCCTGTTCCATGGCCGCGGCGGCGCCGTCGGTCGTGGCGGCGGCCCGGCCAACCGCGCCGTGCTCGCACAGCCGGTCGGCTCCGTGAAGTGCCGTTTCAAGCTCACCGAGCAGGGCGAGGTCATCTTCGCCCGCTACGGCAACCCGGTGCTTGCAATCCGCCATGTGGAGTCCGTCGCAGCCGCAACGCTGCTGCAGTCCGCTCCGAGCGTGGAGAAGCGCAACACGGATATGACCAAGAAGTACGCCGACATGGCCAGCAAGCTCGACGAGGCCGCGCACAACCGCTTCCTCGACCTGCTGAACACCGACGGCTTCGCACCGTGGTTCTCCACCGTCACGCCGCTGACCGAAATCGGCCTGCTGCCGATCGGCTCCCGTCCGGCGAAGCGTGGTCTGGGCGCTAAGTCCCTCGACGACCTGCGCACCATTCCGTGGATCTTCTCCTGGGCCCAGGCCCGCATCAACCTGGCCGCATGGTACGGCCTCGGCACCGCGTGCGAGCAGTTCGGCGACCTGAACACCTTGCGTCAAGCATATGAGGAATGGCCTCTGTTCTCCACGTTCATCGACAACATCGAAATGTCGCTGGCCAAGACCGACGAGCGCATCGCCAAGATGTACCTCGCCCTCGGCGACCGTGAGGACCTCAACAAGAAGGTCCTCGACGAGATGGAGCTCACCCGCAAGTGGGTGCTCGAGATCGTAGGCGACAAGTGGCCTCTGCAGCACCGCCACGTGCTCGGCCAGGCCATCCGCATCCGCTCGCCGTACGTGGACGCGCTGTCCGCCACCCAGGTGCTCGCCCTCGGCTCGCTGCGCAAGCGCGTGGACAAGGAAGAGCTCACGCACGGACAGAAGGCGAACTACACCTACCTGATCCTGTGCACCGTTTCGGGTGTTGCAGCAGGCCTGCAGAACACGGGCTGATCTTCGGATGACCGATTGACAAAAGCGAGCGAGGAGGTTCCGTGCCGATCGACGGCGCGGGCCTCCCCGCTCGCGTCATCCGCCCTAGACTGGCCGGCGGCGGGGCACGCCGGGCGGGTGTGCGGAACGGACGCACACGGAACGGGGCACCTCGGCTGATCGGAGGGGACATGGACAAGTCAGCGGATGAGCGCGGGAACACCGGACCAACGGACGGCATCAAGACGAAGGGCGACGCCGGGACACTGGATGCCAAGCTCATAATCACTCGGCGCATCCTATGGTGGATAGGGCTGGTGCTGCTGCTCCCATTCACTCTGAATCTGGTCCATTTCGATGGCCCTTACCTGATGTTGGAACGTATCCTATGCGCCATTCCGCCAAAACTAGCAAGCGATCCGTCATCGATCGTCGGCCTTCCCTTGCTTGAGGCGGAATGGTTTCGAGAATTTTTGACACTGGCACTGGGCATAGCTTGCTGGTCTGTGGTTGGAATAACGAAATTAGCCGCAACCAACCCCTCGAGTCATGGAAGGAAGATCTTGGCTGTACGTATCTTCGCCGGAATCATCACCATCACCGTATTGATAGCCACGGGTATTACAGGATTCTTCCTCGCACTGGCACTCCTTATGTAGCAGCTTTCCATTCATCCACCAGAAGGATCCTAAGTAGAAGATAATGTGTGGGCAGATGTGGCATATGCCATATCTGCCCACACATTACACATTATGCGAACTACCGTCTTGGTTGAGCTATGAACGCGGCGAAAGCCCGAGCACTCACTTCAGCTTCTCTCTCAGCAGGAAGCTTGTCTGCACCAGCAGCCTTTTTTAATAAACAAGGACCATACCCTTGCATCTCCGACTACCTAAAATAAGGAGAACAGTGCAGTACATATATCTCACAGCACTTGCCCTGCTAGGATTATGTATGCTTATTTTTCCAAGGCAACTCTGGAAAATAAGCAATTTCCTCTGGACTCAAAAAGGAGATCCGAGCAATCTATACACATCCTTAATGAGAATAAGCGGTGCCGCCTTTCTTGTTTTAGCTCTTATTCTTTTCATCTTCTGCAGACTGCAGTAACACCTACCTGATCCTGTGCACCGTGTCGGGTGTCGCAGCAGGCCTGCAGAACACCGGCTGATCTTCGGCTGACCGACCGCTCGATGAACGGGGAGGCCTACGCCGTTGACAGCGCGGGCCTCCCCGCTCGCGTTATCCGGCGTTTTGTCCTATTCTTATGGAATCAAACATAAGATTGAAATAACTTAGAAGGGGAACTACAGCATTACACTGAACCTTTTCTTATACTGTTTCCAATCTGGCCGGGTTCGTCAAGGAGGCCGTCAATGGGGAAAATATGGTGTCGCAGAGCAGCGTCATATATTCTTCGCATAATATTGCCAACTTCATTGCTATCACAATTAATAAACAGCGTTTTATATGGGAGATCTTCCATAGATGGAACCATGGGAATCTGGATTAACTGCGTCTCCATAATCATAGTTTGCGTGATTTCTGCCTGTTCTACGCGCAACGGACAAGCTTGGTCGCATCATTTTCTAGGACTGCAGGTAGTCGATCAATATTCCAACCTGCCCATATCGGGAGTAAGGATGGGTTTACGCGAGATAGCTCACTGCGTTGATTTCGTGCCATGTTTCATTGGGTTTCTTTGGCCTTTATGGGACACCAAAGGACAAACCTTCGCCGACAAAATTATGAGAACAACGATAATCAGTATAGAATAGATAGAACTAAAGTGACGCAAAGACGCATCACTGGATAAAAAATACTTTCGAAGCCAAAGGAGACTACGAATGAACCTTCATAAAAAAATCGCGTTCACCACAGTACTGGTGGCAATACTGGCGTTCTCTGGTACCCCATCAGCAATGGCTAGCACTTCTGGACATGACCGAAGCGCCTTCAATTCTTCTGCAGAAGTCGCTCTGCAAGAAAAACTCTCTAACATTGCTTCCACGAATAACTTAGACGTCGAATTCGGCGAATTTAAAATCGATGCTCCTCAAAGTACGATTGATGAATACCACGGTGATGCCAATCTATACGCTGAATCTATTGCGAAAGCATACGAAGAAGATACAGCCTCTAATACCAGAGAAACCAAAAACGCAAGCACACGCGGTACGGCAACATATACCTCAAGCGTCTTTTCTGGAGTCCCAGCAGGAGGAGCTTGTTGGGTAAAGCAAGATTTTCGAGCTACAGTAACGAATTACAAAGTTACCTCAAAATCCTTGCTTGGAAGCTCCTACCAGACCGGGGTCTGTGTTTTCCAATGGTCTCCAAATTATTCCTGGTTTGAAGGAAATCTGAATGTTCTTAGCAAAGGAACTTTTCATGCGGTTGTCAAAGGAGGTCCCGTCTCTTTCGCCGCAACTTTCAAAGCATTTTTTCATACCAATAAAACATCGTTGTATCAAGAATTTCAATGAATAACAGCAAATATTGCAGTTACATGAAGTGCAATGATCATCGCTGAATCCATATGGCAACGCCCAAATCAGGCGCCGGGTGTCGCAGCAGGCCTGCAGAACACGGGCTGATTTTCGGCTGACCGCCTGGATGATACGAGCGGGGAGGTTCCGTGCCGATAAACGGCGCGGGCCTCCCCGCTCGCGTTCCCGGATTCAACTTGTAAGCGCAACGCCTTCTTAAATTAGAAACTGAACACTTCCAAACCTAGACAAGGCGTTGCACGTCTATTTAGCACCCGGGGCAGTCGCTCGGTTGGATGAGTCCGGCACGATACCGTCAGAGCCAAGGAATAGCTGCGTGATTATCTCCAAGAAAACGTCCGCAGCCCCTGCCTTAGATGGCGATTCAATCGAAACAACTTCAGAAACACCGTTTATGATGAACCATAGCCTGTGATGAAATGACAAAGAGGTGGAATCAATGACGGACGAACCATTTGTGAACCAGAACGACGTGGAAGGCACCGCAAGCGGCGTGTGGAGCCGTATGCTGGCCGGTAACCGTAGATTCGCGGAAGGCAAGCTGGAGCATCCGAACCGCAGCGTGGAAGCGCGCGAGGCGACTATCGACACGCATGAGCCGGAAGCGGCCATACTGAGCTGCTCCGACGCGCGGGTCAGCCCCGATATTATTTTCGACGCAGGCATCGGCGATCTGTTCACCGTGCGCA